>Ga0335074_10001550_pt1 | contig 31175 bp, 25 predicted proteins | sample Lox_Sample_23_FD_206715 | JGI IMG/M metagenome (GOLD analysis project Ga0335074, IMG submission 206715) | Soil microbial communities from Loxahatchee National Wildlife Refuge, Florida, United States - Lox_Sample_2.3 | ecosystem: Environmental > Terrestrial > Soil > Wetlands | place: USA... | reverse complement strand
GCAGCGACGCGGCGCGGATTGAAAAAGCCTATCGCGTTTTGTTCGGCCGCGCGCCGAGTGAAGCGGAAACCAAAGCTGGATTGGATTTCTTGCAGTCCCATCCGGAAACGCCCGGAAATCAGGTCGCAGGTGAGCCTACCACGGCCTGGAACGAATATGCCCGTGTACTGTTAAGCTCTAATGAATTTGAATTCGTGAATTGAAGCCGCCGGGGCGCGGGGGCGCCTTCGGTGTGGCGATTTAAAAAGAAGAAAGGAATAAGGACGATGTTGCATTTACCGGCCCGCAGCCCGCTCTCGCGGCGCGAAGCATTGTGCAGGATGGGGAGCGGCTTCGGCATGCTCAGTTTCGCCAGTCTGGTGGGGGAATCGCTCGCCAGGGCCGACGCAACTGGTGTCCAGGGGGTGCCCAGTGCGCGCATTCCCAACTTCAAACCGAAAGCCAAGCATGTCATTTTTCTTTTCATGAACGGCGGCGCGTCGCAGGTCGACACCTTCGACTACAAGCCGATGCTCGAAAAGTACAACGGCAAGCCGCTGCCGGGTGCGATTCCGGATCACGAGCGCAAGACCGGCAACCTCATGCAATCGCCGTTCAAGTTCAAAAAATACGGCCAGAGCGGCATCGAAGTGAGCGAGATCTTCCCCTACGTGGGCGAATGCGTCGATGACATGTGCCTGCTGAAGGCGATGTACACCGACATTCCGAATCATGAGCCATCGCTGCTGATGATGAACATCGGCCATATTCAACCCGGCCGTCCCTCGATGGGCTCGTGGTTGACGTACGGCCTGGGCACCGACAATAAGAATCTGCCCGGCTTCGTGGTGCTGTGTCCGGAAGTGCCCACCACGGTTGGGCCGCCGCTGTGGAACTCGGCATTTCTTCCGCCCGTTTATCAGGGAACGTACATCTCCGATAATGTTCGCGACAAGAAATTCGATCCTGAAAAGCTGATTCCGAACATTCGTAACGCTAAGTTCGATCTGAAACAGCAGAAAAGCGAACTCGACTTGCTGGGGCAGCTCGACCGGCTGCAGATGGAGCGGGAGCGCGCGAACGATCCGCAGCTCGAAGCCACACTGCAATCGATGGAAACCGCGTACCGCATGCAGACCGAAGCGCCCGATGTCTTCGACGTCCGCAAAGAGAGCGAAGCCACCCTCAAACTGTACGGCGAGGGAAGCACGGCCCGCGGCTGTCTGACTGCGGCGCGCCTGGTGGAGCGCGGTGTTCGCATGGTGCAGGTATATTACGCCAAGGGCGACCCGTGGGATCATCACTTCGATATTGAATTGCATCGCAAGACCGGCAAGGATTCCGATCAGCCGTTCGCGGCTCTCATCAAAGACTTGAAGTCCCGCGGACTGTTAGATGAAACGCTGATCGTGTGCGGCTCCGAGTTTGGACGCACTCCCGTGGTCGAAGTCGGCAGCGGATTCATGGGCGGCCAAGTGCACAACGGCCGCGATCACAACCCGCACGGGTTCACTGTCTGGCTCGCCGGCGGCGGCGTGAAAGGCGGTATGACCTACGGCACCACGGACGATTTTGGGTGGAAAGGCGTGGATAAACGCGTGCACGTACACGATCTGCACGCGACCATTTTGTACCTGATGGGCATTGACCATACCAAGCTTACCTATCGCTATAGCGGCCGCGATTTCCGGCTCACCGACGTGGCTGGCAACGTAATTCACGACATCGTCGCTTAGTTTCCATCGCTGGGGCGCCGTAAGTGGCGCCTTCAGCCTAGTATCGGCGCCATCCCCGGGGCCTGGGGTGCGCTGCCATCTTTGGCGCCGGGGCGCGCGTGTTCCTCCGCGTGTTGACGCTCTTAGCGAGCTGTTTTTCGCCGCTGATTTGCCGCTTGACAAGTTGGTACTTTCCGCTAAAATTCGTGCTGCAAATTTCCTTGACAGACCCTGGGGCCGAGGTGATAATTAGAAAACTGCCGTGTGGGGTTCCCTGGATTGAAGTGTTTTTTTGTGCGGATTTCTTACCGCCGCACCGCCCCGCAGTCTAAGTAAACTCTCCGCAGAGTTTGCGCCGCGATGCGTTCGCGGCTTCTCGCCTTTGTCGGCGCCCGAGCCTGTCGCTCCGTGTTGACTTCCCATCTTTGCGTTCGAGGAGAGGTATATGTTCACGAGCAATTCTCTGCGGCATTCGTGGCGGTTTCTATTCGTCCCTATGAGTCTGCTGGCTGCCGTCATGGTGGTTCAGGCCCAATCCGCTAGCTCCCTGCACGGGGTTGTCTCCGATGCGCAGGGCGCCGTGATTCCCGCCGCGGTTGTCGAATTGACCAGCGTTACGACCGGCGCATCGCGGCAAGTGGTAACCGACAACACCGGAGCGTATCAATTCCTCCAGGAGATGCCCGGTGAGTATACCTTGACCGTGACCAAGCCCGGCTTCTCGAAGGCAACCCAGGAGCATGTGCTGCTGCAGGTGAACACCCCCGCGACAATCAATATTCAACTTGAGGTTGGGGCCACCGGACAAACGGTCAACGTCACAGCCGAAGCCTCAACCATCAACACCAGCGACGCGTCGGTAGGCAATACGTTCACCGAGCATTCCATACGGCAGTTGCCGCTCGACACTCGCAACGTCGTTCAACTGCTTAGCCTGCAGCCGGGCGTAACTTCGGACGGCGAAGTGATGGGATCGCGGCGCGACCAGAACAACATCATTCTCGACGGCGTGGATGTGAACGATAACGAAAACTCTGGCATTGGCGGCCAAGCCGACGTGGGATCTACGCAGGGTTCCAATGCAACCGGTCAAACAGCGATCGCCGGTTTCAATTCCGTGCTTCCGATTCCCCTCGATTCCGTGCAGGAGTTCCGCGTCACCGTGGCCGGCCAGGGCGCCGACGAAGGCCGCTCCTCGGGCGGTCAAGTGGTCCTCATCACCAAAAGCGGCACCAACCAGCTGCACGGGTCAGCTTACGAATACAATCGCAACACGGTCACCGCGGCCAACAGTTGGTTCAACGATCTTAACGGCGTTCCTGTCACGCCTCTCAACCGCAACCAGTTCGGTGCGTCGCTCGGCGGACCCGTTAAGAAGGATCGCATCTTCTACTTCTTTAATTACGAGCGGCGCATCGACGCCAGTGACGCGGCTGTTGTGCGCCAGGTGCCCACCGAGAGTCTGAAACAGGGAATCTTGACATTTCAGGATTCGAACCTGAACACCTATACGTTGAATGCCGCAGCCATCCAACAGATCGACCCGCTGGGCATCGGTCTTAATCAGGGCTATCTCAATATTTTGAAGCAGTACCCGGTAGGGAACGATCCTGCCTATGGCAGCGATGGCGGATTGAATTTTACCGGTTACCGTTTCAACGCACCGGACGCCCTGGATAATCGCGCTTATGTTGGCAAGATGGATTTCATCCTCGACAGCGCTGCGAAGAATACCGTCTCGGTTCGCGGTACGTTGTCGAACGCGAACCAAGATCAACCGAATGCGCTCGCGCAGTTTCCCGGCCAGCAACCCGCCAGTGAACTGTTGAACAACAGCAAGGGCATCGCGGCCACGTACACAGCGATTCTCACCCCCAGCCTCATCAACAGCCTGGTCTTCGGCTACACCCGCCAAGGCCTGGCATACTCCGGAACAACCGGTGATTCCTTTATCCTGGCCCCTCTCGACCCGACACAGAACTTCAATGCGCGAGCCAACGGCCGCATCCTCCCGGTAAAGAACATCGTGGACACGCTCACCTGGACAAAAGGTAAACAAACCATCACTGCGGGAATCAATTTCCGAGTGATGACGAACAACAAGTTCACCTACTCGCAGTCCTACCCGACCTACGGTTTCAATAACAATGTCGCGGTGGGGCTGGGCGAAGATATCGACACCGACCTTACCAACTACATGGTGTCGAAAACCGGCAACCCCAATTTCGCCCTCAACGACCCGTACAACGATGCTTCGGCGCTCGGCATCCTCCTTGGGTTGGTCAACAACGTTCAGGTGACTTATCAGGTCGGAAAGGGCGGCGTCTTGTTGCCGCAAGGAGCTCCCGACGCGCGTGCGTTTTCGATGCGCGAGTATGAGGGTTTCGTAAGCGATCAGTGGCGTGCTTCACCGGAATTGACGCTGACGTTTGGCTTGCGCTATACCAATGACCCGCCGCCCTACGAAGCCAACGGGCTGCAGGTTGCGCCCAACATCGGCCTTAATGAGTATTTCGCGCAGCGCGATTATCTTGGTTCTTTGGGCGTTCCTTCCAACGCCATGCCCAACGCCATCCTCAGCTACAACTTGAATGGCCCAGTGAATGGCAAATCGAGCTGGTACAATCCCGACGACAATAACTTCGGTCCCAGGCTCGCCATGGCCTACAGTCCCAAGGATCGGGGCGGAATCATCGGAAAGATTTTTGGCCCAGGCGGCGTATTCCGCGCAGGCGGCGCAATGTTGTATGACCGCTTCGGCAGCGAACTGATCACCGAGTTCGACCAGTTCGGTTCGTTTGGATTAGCGACCACGCTGAACAACCCGGTCTCGTATAATTTCACGACTTCGCCGCGTTACAACGGCAGCGTGCCGGCACTTCCCGCCGCCCCGACCACCGGCTTTCCCTACACGCCGCCGGACGTCAACGGCATCGTCGGCGAATTTCAGGGGATTTATCCGGACTTGAAGTCGCCCTATTCGATTCTGCTCAATGCATCCTTCGCGCGCCAATTGCCGGGAAAATTGACGCTGGAAGTCTCCTACGCCGGCAGGCTCTCGCGCAAGCTTTTACTCCAAGGCGATGTGTACACGCCGCTCGAAAACCTCAAGGACACGCAGTCTGGCCAGACCTGGCTGACCAGCATGACCTCTATCAGAAATACCTACAACAGTATTTGTGCCTCGATGGGAAATAACACACAGAATTGCGACCCTGCCGCCGCGGCGCAGGCGGTCATGAACAATCCATCGCTGGTTCCGAACAATCCGTACATTCAGGATATGTTCGCTCCCGTAGCGAACGCATTCTTCCCCGGCAGCGCCTCTGCCAACTATTTCTACGGAATTTACGGCGTCTATGGCGGCAGCTATCTGGACATGTTGCATTCAGTGGACCGCATTCAAGGTCTGTACACCGCGCCTGGTACCTGTGCCTCCAAGTTCGGCTGCTACACGTTTTTCGCCCCACAGGGCAGTTCCATGCCCACCTGGATGAACGCCGGCGATGCCAACTACCACGCCATGACTGTCAGCTTGCGTCACGCCTTCACTCAGGGCGTCTCGTTCGATTTCAATTACACGCTGTCCCATTCGATCGACAATGCATCGGCCGCCGAAGGCGCTGCCGGACAGGATGGCGCGGTTATCCAGAACATATTCGATCCCGGGGAATTTCGCGGATCGTCCGATTTCGACATTCGCAACCAGGTGAACATCGACGTGGTTTACGAATTGCCAATCGGCAAAGGCAAGCCATTCTGGAGCAGCGCGCCGGGTTGGGCGAACGAAATGTTCGGTGGCTGGCAGATTTCGAGCATCATGCGCTTCTCGAGCGGCCTCCCCAGCGTCATTCAAGGCAACGAAACCTGGGACACCAACTACTGGCAAGGAACGCTCGCCATTCCCACTGCTGCGTTTAAAACTCAAACTCAAATCGATAGCAACGGCATCCCGAGTCTATTCGGATCCACCAACGCAGTGAATGATTTTGCGGACGCTTACCCGGGGAATGTCGGAACGCGCGCGCTGGTGCGGCTCGCCGGCATGGTCAATTTCGACCTCGCCGTCGCGAAATCCTTCCCGCTTCCCTGGGAAGGCCAGCGCATCCAGTTCCGCGCCGAGGCTTATAATGCCTTTAACAACGTGAACTTCATTCAACCCAGTTTGGCGCTCTACAGTCCGGCCACGTTCGGCGAATACCAAAACACGATGCCGCCGCGCGAGATGCAATTTGCGCTGCGCTATGAATTCTAACCGGCCGCGGTTCCGTACCGCGATTCTGCTCGTTTGTCTGGCTGTGAGTGGCGTGCTCTTGCGCGCCACCACGGTTCTCGACTTCATCCCGCTCTCTATCGACGGCAAGCCGGTGCCGCTCTCCACCTATCGCGGCAAAGTGCTCCTGATCGTCAACGTCGCGAGCAACAGCATTTTCACCCCGCAGTACGCGGGCCTGGAGACGCTGTACCAAAAGTACAAGGACCAGGGCCTTGTGATTCTGGCGTTCCCAAGCAATGATTTCGGCAAGGAGGAGCCAGGCAACGACGCCGCCATTAAGCAACTCGCCGAAGGCAAATACAAAATCACATTCCCTCTGTTCGCCAAGGTTCCGCTGGAGGGTGAACACGTGGCGCCCCTGTTTCAGTTCTTGACAGACAAGCAAGCCAACCCCGCCACCGGCGGCCCCATCCATTGGAATTTCACGAAATTTCTCGTGGATCGCGATGGCAAGCCCGTGCAGCGCTTCGATCCCGACATCACCCCCGACTCACCAGAACTCGCCGTCGCCATCGAAAAGGCACTCAAGGGCGACATAGAGAAGCACGACAACGAGAAGCACGGAAGCGAGCGCGCCCGCGCCGGATGCCTTCCGCCTTATTGCGATATACTGAAAAATCCCAACGGCCACGTAGCCATCTAGTGCCCTGCTGCACGGACGGTCGAGATGCGCAAACTCCTACCATTTTTATCCGTATTATTTCTCCTTCCTGCCGGTCTCACTGCCGGCGGCAATCCGCCTAGCTTCACTGTCGGATGGTCCGTGTACGTCGGCTGGGATCCCTACCAGTACATGGCGAAGTCCGGGATTTTAAGGAAATGGGCCGACAAATACGGTGTCTCAATCAAAGTTCAGCGCTTTGATTACGCGCCCTCGCTCGACGCGTTTGTCTCCAAGAACATCGACGCCTGCGTCATGACCAACATGGAAGCGCTCGATATGCCCGCCGCCGCGGGGATCGACACCACATCCATCATCACCGGCGATTATTCGAACGGTAACGACGCCGTTCTGGTGCGCCACAATCTTACGCTCGGCCAGCTCCCCGGCAAAAACGTGTTGCTGGTGGAAAAAACCGTTTCGCAATATTTGTTCGAGCGCGCCATGACGCTGAACCATCTCGGAGCCGATCTGCGGCGCGTGAAATACATCAATACCTCGGACTCCGACATCGCCGGCGCGTTCCTGAGCGACACGTCGCAGCAAGCCGTCGTCACCTGGAAGCCGCTCGTCTCACAGATCCTACGCGGCAAGGGCATCACGAAGATTTTCGATTCGTCCAAGATTCCTGGCGAAATCCTTGACCTCCTGGTGGTTCGCACCGACATTCTCAATCGCCCCGATGGCTCCGGCAAACGCTTCGCCAAGGCTATGGCAGGCGCGTGGTATGAGCTGACATCCGAGATGGCAAAGCCGGGTCCCGCAGGAGACAAGGTTCTGGGCTCGATCGCCAGCGTTTCCGAAGACACGCTCGAATCCTACAAGGAACAGCTCGCCACTACGCATCTGTTCTACAAGGCTCCGGACGCGGTTCAAATGACCAAGTCCGATCAGTTGAAAAAGACCATGGAACTCGTCCGCCAGTTCTGCTTCTCGCACGGCTTGCTCGGCGAGAAAACCGGTTCGGCCGATGACGTTGCCATCCGCTTCCCCGACGGCTCCGTAGAAGGTAAGAAGGATCGCGTTCGTTTGCGCTTCGACACGACGTACATGGACCTTGCCGCTGGAGGCAAGCTTTGAGCGTGTTGCAGATTCACGCTCATCCTTCGCGAGCCACCATTTGGATTCTCTCCTGGTTTTTGTTCGCTACGGGTATCGCGAGTTATTTCTGGGTATCGCGCGCCCGCCATCATGACAATCCCGACGACCGCGTGATGCCGACCTTGCGCCAAATGGGTCAAGCTTTCTCCGATGCCGTATTGAAGCCGGCCGAAGAGGACGAGGTTGCGCCCGACGCGGACAAATACTCTCTGATCCAGAAAATCCACGCCAGTATGCTGTGGAAGGACACCATTGCAACGGGTCGGCGCTTTCTCATCAGCATGGCGCTGCTCTTTCCGGCCGTGTTGATCGGGCTCCACATGGGAATGTTCCCGCACGTCGGATCTTTCTTCCTCCGATTCGTGTTGTTCTTCGACAAAATCGTCGCGCTCTCTCTGCTCCCGATTTTGTTTATTGCCTTCGGCATCGAGGAAACGGCGAAAATCGCGCTGATCCTGGTCGGCGTAGCGCCTACCATCATCCTGGACGCTTATAATCTCACACGCAGCGTGCCTAAAGAGCAAATCGTGAAGGGATTCACCCTGGGCGCAGGCGATTTCTCCATCACTTACCGGATCGTGCTGAAACAAATCTGGCCTCGCGTGTTGAATAGCATCCGGCTCAATTTGAAAGCCGTCATGCTGTTCCTGTTCGCTGGTGAAATGATCGCCTCGCAGGACGGTTTGGCCTATCGGATCGCTCTACTGCGCCGCCATATGGGAATGGACACCATCATCCCCTACGTATTGTGGGTTGCGTTGCTCCTGTTCCTGGTCGATTTCGGAATGCGCACGCTGAATCGAAAACTGCATCCCTGGTTCCAGGAGGCGTAACCGAGCGTGGCCACGGTACGGACATTGCCCGAAAAACCCACCGAGCCGGGGCTCGCAAACCCACTAGCTCTGATCGGCATCCAGAACGTCTTCGTCGAATACGGCCAACCAGGCAAGCCGCCGAAGCGGATACTGAACGGTGTCACTCTGGACATTCAGGCCGGCGAGTTCATCTCCATCGTGGGACAAACCGGGTGCGGAAAATCCACTTTGCTGCGGTTGGTGCTCGCAGAGGAAATGCCCGGGCGCGGCCAGGTTCTAGTGGAAGGCAGCCCGCGTACGCAGCCGGACCAGCGTTGCGGCTACGTCCCGCAAAAATATTCGTTGTTCCCGGACCGCACCGTTCTCCAGAACATCACGTTTGGTCTGGACGTCACCGAAGTCGGATTCTTCGGCGGTTTATCGCCCGCTCGCCGTGCGCGACGCAGGGAGTTTCAAGCCGAAGCCATCGGCTATTTGCGCCGCATGGGCCTGCGCGAATCCGACGCCTCGAAATATCCGCATCAGCTCTCGGGCGGCATGCAGCAGCGTGTCGCTATCGCCCAAGCGCTCATTATGCGCCCTAAGATTCTGCTTATGGATGAAGCCTTCAGTGCGCTCGATCCGGGCACTCGCGCGGGCATGCAACGCCTTATTAAAGACCTGTGGCGCGAAACCGGCACCACGGTTCTTTTCGTCACACACAACCCGCGCGAAGCCGTGGTCCTTGCGACGCGCATCATCGCGCTTGGCCGCACCGCGGGATTGGACGACGGTGCGAACATCGTTTTGGACTTGCCCGTGCCCGACACCAACGATGAAATCGAGATCGCCGCCCTGGCTCGCCGCGTCGAAGAAACCACCTTCCCCGGCGGCGCGGAAATGGATGAAGCCGGCGGCGCCCCGGAAGTTTGAAACACGCCTAAACTAGAAAGGTAAGCCACGACAATAAGACTCCATGTCCTTTTACAAGAGCCATGCCCCGAAGCATCGGGAACACACCCGAGAAGTAAAGCTGCCCGAACTGGAAGGAATGAAGGCGCTCCGCGATGAGGATCACATTCCCTTGCGGCAGTGGCAGGAGGAAGTCCGACGCGGCAAGGAATTCGGCCTCGAATGCGTTGACTCCATCGAAGACAAATCGGAGATCAGTTGCTTTCAGCGCGGCGAACTGCCTCACTGGTCCGGCATCAATACGTTCCTGAAGACGCCGTATCTCGAAGATGTGCGGAAGGTCGGGGAATACGATGTTGCGTTCGTCGGTGCGCCGTTCGATATCGGCACTACCTATCGCGCCGGCACGCGCTTCGGCCCGCAAGGTATCCGCCGCATCTCATCGTTGTACACGACATACAATTTCGAGCTCGGCGTGGATCTCCGCGAATCACTGAAGATGTGCGACGTCGGCGACATCTTTTGTCCGGCCAACATCACCAAGAGTCACGACCAGATCACCAAAGGCGTAGCGCACATTCTGTCGCAAGGCACTCTGCCGATGATCATGGGCGGCGATCACTCCATCGGTTTCCCCTGCGCGCGCGGCGTTGCGCAATGTATCGAAGGCAAGGTCGGCATTATTCATTTGGATCGCCACATCGACACGCAGGAAAAGGATATGGATGAGATCATGCACACCTGTCCATGGTTCCACGCAACCAATATCCCCAATTGCCCGCCAACTAATTTGGTGCAAGTTGGAATCGGCGGCTGGCAGGTCCCGCGTCCCGGCGTGAAGAAGGGCCGCGAGCGCGGATCCACTGTTCTCACGATCCAAGATATCGAGCGTATCGGCATCGACAAGACCGTCGAGATCGCGCTCGAAGTCGCCTGGAAAGGCGCAAGCGCGGTATATCTTTCGTTCGATGTCGATTCCGTGGATGCGGGATTCGTTCCCGGCACAGGTTGGCCTGAGCCTGGCGGCTTCCTTCCGCGCGAGGCTCTCGCCATCCTGAAAGGTGTCGCTAAGGAAGGCATCGCCGCCATGGAAGCCGTGGAAGTTTCGCCACCCTACGACATCTCTGACATCACCGCTCTGATGGCCGTGCGTGCGATGGTGGACGTGCTGGCAACCATGACCAAGCACGGACGGATTGGCGGAAGACTGCGCTGACGCCCGCGTTCATCCTCGTCAGCGATGTTGACTGCGGGGACGCAAGCGCGATCGCTGCCGCTTGCGAGCCGATCCTAGGTTTTGCTCCGGATATCGAGCTGGCATCCATCGGTGAGCTCGCCGCCGCCATCGATAGCCGCAGTTCCGGCGAGATTTTCGTATTTCCCACCGCTCTCGATTTCAATCTGCTGCAACGCGAAGCTTTCGGACGTGCGATCGGCGAGGCACGGCGGAAAAACCCTGGCGTTGTGCTTCATCACGATGATGTCGATCCAACGCATCCATTGGTAGTTCAGGCTTTCGCCGATCAAGTCGCGCGCGCGATGCCGCCGGAAGCACGATCGCCGCAGCAAGTTGGACTCGTGCTCGCAGCCAGTGGCCATGGCGATGCTGCCAGCCGCGCGAATTCTTACCGCCTCATGCGGCTCATCTGGGAACAGCTTGGTCTCGCGGCCGGCGAAGTGGGATTCCTTCGCCATGCCCAGCCGTTCCTGGCGCACACACTGGAAAAATGCGCCCAGCGCCCGCTGAACTGGATCGTGCTTGCTGAGTCGCAATGGCGTACCAAGCATGTCGAGTACGCCGCTGTAATTCTCGAGAATTTCCAGCGATCGCGTCCCGAAGCCGCGTGTTGGCGCATGGCCGCCCCCCCTGGCGATCATCCCGCGCTCATTGCGTGGCTCACGCAGCGCATCACTCGTCTGTGGAACGAGAAGCGTTCGCGAGAATCGCTCAGAGCTGTGTCGCCGAAGCGGAATCCAGCGCTGGAACCGGTTTCCTGCCCCATCGGTGCAGGTGTGATCGCGCAAGTTTCGGATCGCGCCCGAATGTGCTGTTTGCTCGAACAGATTCTGCCCGCAGGTACGCCCGAGCGCGTGCTCGTTAAAGTCACCTGGCACGGCTACGCAGCCGGAACTTACACCGATCCCGCGGCCCTCGATCTTTTGCTGAGCGCACTCCCGGCGCCCGCCATCATTCTCGAGGGTCACACGTCGTCCAGGAATCTGGAGGAAGCGGCATTCAATTGGGAAACGGAAGCGCGCGAAAATCGCGCCTGGATTCGCCAGCAGGATGCCGAATACCTGCGCCGCACCGGTCTCGCCGACGTGATCGCGAGGCGCCGCGCGCAATATGTCAACGTCACCGAAGCGTATTGGGATGAGGGCTGCGACGCGCCGTCCGCTCGCTACATTCCGCAGGTCCTGCTCCCTTATGCTGGCTGCCCGCTGATCAGCTTCGCCAAGTTCAAAGGGCCAACGCGCCTCGCGATCTCGAATCTCTTCGGCCTGATCCCTGAGCCATTGCGCTCGTCCTGGCACGGGCCCAACATCACTTATTTCGCGCGCGTCTGCTGCGATCTCGCGAAATTATACGGGGCACTGTTTCCGCTGTGCGGCGTCAATGAAGCCTTGTTCTCCGCCGTCCGATGGAATCGCAAAGGCCTCTATCGGAGCCGCTGGGGCAATTACGATTTACTCTCGAGCGCCGGATACGTTGCTGCCAGCGCCAACATCTCGAGCGCTGATATTCTCGCCAGCCGCCTGCAAGGACAAGATGTAAATCGCAGTGGTTTCTTTGATGTTGTGCGCGCCGAACTCGGTTGGGATGAAGCAGCCGCCAACGATCCTTTGCCCGAAACAGTCCAGTGCCTGTTCGCATGATCCCGCTGCTTCGCCTGCAACAACTCGCCGACAGCGCGCTCCCCATCGGTGGCGCGGCGCATTCGTTCGGACTCGAAGCGCTGGTCGAAGCAGGTCTGCTCAACACAGCAAACCTATCTGACTTTTTGCAGGATTACCTCGCCGAAACCGGCACGCTCGAAGCTGCCTATTGCGCGGCGAGCTGCAGCGCCGGAATCCCCGATTGGCTGCTCTTGAACGCCGAACTCGGTGCACGCAAGCTGGCGCGCGAATCCCGCGATGCATCTTCCGCCATGGGCCGCCGTTTCCTGCGTCTTGCCGCGAATATCTCGGGCGAAGAGCTGCTGATCGCAGCTTCAGAAGCCGGAGCCGAAGTCCATCTTGCGCCATGTTTCGGCCTGGTCGCTGGAGCGCTTGGGATCAACCCGGCAACGGCCACCGCCGCGTACCTTCACCAATCGATGTCAACGCTCGTCTCCGTATGCCAGCGCTTGCTTCCCCTCGGACAAACGGACGCGCACGGGATTCTTTGGAACTTGAAATCGGCCATTGCGCGCGTAGCGCAACTTGGCATCGCAACGCCGCCATCAAGAATCGACTCCTTCACGCCGCTCCTCGACATCGCCTCCGCCCGTCACGCCACGCAGTATACGCGGCTGTTCATGAGTTGAGATGCCGGCTCCTTCCAAGCTCCATCTGTCATTCGAAGCGGCTGAAGCGGGAACGACGATTCTGCGTGTCAAACAGCAGCAACCGCCTTGGCGCGTCGTTCGCGGATTCCGTTCGCCGTCCGGCGAAACGCTCGCTCACCTCCACAACCTCTCAGGTGGAATTCTCGATCGTGATGCTCTGGATTGCCAAATCGAACTCGGTAAGGAGGCGCTCGCGCAAGTCACGTCCACCGGCGCGACGCGTATCTATCGCAGCCGTTCTCCCGAAGGCAGGCCTTCGCAACGGATCGATGTCCGCATCGCTGCCGGCGCGTACCTCGAATATTTACCCGATCAGTTGATCCCATTCGCCGGATCACGCTTCGAGCAGACCACGCGTGTGGAACTCGAACCGGGTGCGTCGCTCATCTGTTGGGACCGCATTGCACCCGGTCGCGAAGCCTCCGGCGAAGTTTTCCGTTTCGATTCGCTCGCATCACATTTCGAGCTGATCGCCTGCGGCCAACCCATCGCAATCGAACGCTGGACGCTGGAGCCGTTCTCGCAACGCCTCGATTCCGTACTGCGGCTCGGCCCGTTCCGCCACTTCGCGTCCTGCTATATCTGCCGGGCCGGCGAATCGCCCGGTTATTGGAAAAGCCTCGAATCCGAGCTGCAAATCCTCGCCGATCAGCTTTCCGGCTCTGAGATATTATGGGGGGTGACTTCTTTGAGGGCACACGGCCTGGTGATTCGTGGCGTTGCGATCCAGGGGCGTACTTTGGCCAGCGGCTTGATCGATTTCTGGCGAGCCGCTAAGTGGTCACTTTGTGGCCGCGTCGCCACGCTTCCAAGAAAAATTCATTGAATATCGATGGATAAGGAGAGAGCCGAGTGCATCTGACTCCGCGTGAGCAGGAAAAACTCATGATCTTTACTGCTTCTGAATTGGCGAAGAAGCGGCGTGCACGCGGGCTCAGGCTCAATTATCCGGAGGCTATGGCGATCTTGTCCGCGGAGGTGCTTGAAGCGGCGCGCGACGGCAAGAGTGTCGTCGACATCATGAGCCTCGGCGCTTCCATTCTTACTCGCGCGGATGTGATGGATGGCGTCGCCGAGATGATCCATGAAGTGCAAGTGGAAGCGACTTTTCCCGACGGCACCAAGCTCGTGACTATTCACGATCCCATTCAATAGGAGACCGTATGCCCCAGAAACTGATGCACCCGGGCGAATATTTTCTCGAAGACGGAGAGGTGGAATTGAATGCAGGACGCGCCACTGCACAGGTTATGGTGCGTAATCGTGGGGACCGGCCGGTACAAGTCGGCAGCCATTATCACTTCTTCGAAGTAAATTCGGCGCTCGATTTCGATCGCGAGGCTGCGTACGGCATGCGGCTCGACATCGCGGGTGGCACCGCGATCCGATTTGAACCGGGTGAAGAAAAGGAAGTGCCGCTGGTCGCATTCGCGGGCTCGCGCCACGTCTACGGCCACAACGGAAAAGTGGATGGAGCGCTTAACAAATGAGCGTGAAAATCCCACGCCGCACCTACGCCGATCTGTACGGACCCACGCGCGGCGATCGCGTGCGCCTGGCCGACACCGAATTAATCGCCGAAGTAGAGCACGATTACACGGTCTACGGCGACGAAGTCACGTTCGGCGGCGGCAAAGTGATTCGCGATGGCATGGGCCAGAGCTCCACCGCAACGCGCGAATCCGAACACGGCGCGCTCGATCTTGTCATTACCAACGCGCTCATCATCGATCATTGGGGCATCGTCAAAGCGGACGTTGGTGTGCGAAACGGCCGGATTGTGAAAATCGGCAAGGCCGGTAATCCGGATACGCAAGCTGGCGTCGATCCCGATCTCGTAATCGGCGCAGCCACCGAGGTGATCGCCGGCGAAGGCAAAATCCTGACCGCCGGCGCCATCGATAGCCACATTCATTTCATCTCGCCGCAGCAGATCTACGAAGCGCTTTCGAACGGCACGACAACGATGATCGGCGGTGGCACCGGACCTGCCACCGGAACCAACGCGACCACCTGCACGCCCGGCCGCTGGAACCTGGAAATGATGTTTCGCGCCGCCGAGGCGTGGCCCATGAACTTCGGATTCCTCGGTAAAGGCAATGCATCCGCTCGCGAGCCGCTGGCCGAGCAGGTCCTCGCCGGAGCTTGCGGCCTGAAGCTGCACGAGGACTGGGGCACCACGCCGGCCGCGATTGATCATTGCCTCCGCGTCGCCGACGAGTACGACGTTCAAGTCGCAATTCATACCGACACCTTAAATGAAGCGGGCTTCGTCGACGATACCATCGCCGCCATTGCCGGTCGCACGATTCACACCTATCACACCGAGGGGGCGGGTGGCGGTCACGCGCCGGACATCATCAAAATCGCTGGATTCCCCAACATTCTGCCATCATCCACGAATCCCACGCGCCCGCTGACCGTGAACACCATCGCCGAGCATCTCGACATGCTCATGGTCTGCCATCACCTGAATCCGCAGGTGCCGGAAGACGTCGCATTCGCCGAAAGCCGTATCCGCCAGGAAACTATCGCGGCTGAAGACATTCTGCACGATCTGGGTGCCATCAGCATGATGTCGAGCGATTCGCAGGCCATGGGACGCATCGGCGAAGTGGTGCTGCGCACCTGGCAAACCGCGCACAAGATGAAAGTGCAGCGCGGCCCGCTCCTGGGCGATTCCTCGCGCAACGACAATCTGCGTATCAAGCGCTATGTTTCGAAATACACCATCAATCCCGCCATCACGCATGGCATCGCGAGCGAAGTCGGATCCATCGAACCGGGCAAACTAGCCGACATGGTGCTGTGGAACCCTGCCTTCTTTGGTGCAAAACCCGAGATGGTGATCAAAGGCGGGTTCATCGCCTGGAGCGTAATGGGTGATGCGAACGCCTCCATTCCGACGCCGCAGCCGGTGCTCTATCGTCCGATGTTCGGTTCCTTCGGCGCCGCGCCGCACGCAACCGCGGTGACGTTCATTTCCTTGGCTTCGCTGCCGTACGTCGAAAAGCTTGGGCTCGCCAAACGGCTGGTGCCGGTGCAGGATTGCCGCAAGATCGGCAAGGCCAACATGATCCATAACGCCGCCACGCCGAAGATTGATGTGGATCCGGAAACATACGAGGTCCACGCCGATGGCGAGCTTCTGACGTGCGAACCGGCCACTGAGCTGCCGCTCGCGCAGCGTTATTTTCTGTTCTAGATTATGAATCACGATCAACATACTCATCGCGCCTTTCGCATCGGTGTCGCAGGACCGGTCGGCAGCGGCAAGACCGCGCTGGTGCATGTCCTGAGCCAGCAGTTGTGGCCGGCGGTGAATCTGGCCGTCGTCACCAACGACATTTACACGCGCGAAGACGCCGAATTCCTGATTCGCCAGGGAACGCTGCCGGCGGAGCGAGTCACGGGCGTTGAAACCGGCGGCTGCCCGCATTCCGCGATTCGCGAAGATGCTTCGATGAATCTGGAAGCCATCGAAAACCTCGAACACGCGCATCACGATCTCGAACTGGTCTTCATCGAAAGCGGCGGCGATAATCTCGCGGCGGCGTTCAGCCCGGAACTGGTGGATGTTTCGATTTACGTGATCGATGTAGCCGGCGGCGACAAAATTCCGCGCAAAGGCGGACCAGGCATCATGCGCTCGGATCTGCTGGTGATCAACAAAATCGATCTGGCGCCCTATGTAGGAGCTTCGCTCGAAGTGATGGATCGCGATGCACGCAAAATGCGCGGCGATCGGCCGTTTTTATTTACGAATCTCCGGGCGGGCGTGGGTGTTCCGGAATTGACAGCCTGGGTTCGCGAACAAATGAGCCGTCCCGCGGAGGCGCGCCACAAAGTTGTAACCCGGCACGATCTGGAAGGCCGCCCCGCGCATTCCCATTCGCACGCGCACTAACGGGCGCTCTTATTGCACTGTGATCATCACCGGCGCGCTTTGCTGTCCGCTTACCGATAGCGTTGCCGCAGCGGTCCCCGACGCTACTCCGCTCGGCACGACAATGTTCACCTGATAGAGCGAAGCGAACCCCGGCGCCAAACCCGCGAACTCAACTTTAGCCGACTGGCCGCCGATCATCGCGGTCACCGGATTCACCGTATTCGACAACGTCGCCACCGGCGCCTGAACGCCTGCCGCCACTGGCGGATTCACCGCTCCCAATCCGGAAGCGTAAAGCACGATCACATCGCCCGCGGTAACAGCGCTATTGTTCGGAAGCGGCGTTCCATTGGACTGGTAGACGTTGTACAGCGCCGCTCCCGTACCTGCGCCATTCTGCGTAAAGACGGCCGGCACTGCGGGCGCAATCACCACCGGCTGCGGGATCGAGATCGCTGCGCCGCGTTCCACGATGAGTTGCTGCGTGCTGTTCACCGGAACATCGTAGGGAATAATCGCGTTGATTTGCCCGGTACTCGCGAATAAAAGCGGCAATTGTTCGCCATTCAGAACCACGGATGTGCCGCCCAAAGAAGTGCTGAGCGGGAACTGGTTGGACCCAGCAAGGCTTTGCGCCAGGTTCGATCCGAAGATCGCCCCGAAGGCTCCCGGCGCGAGCGGCTGGTTTGCGACAAAATTGGCGGCACTCACGATGCCTCCGGTGGAGACGGATGGCACGCCGGCGTTCGACGCCAACGTACCGCCGATGGACGCGCTGCCAGCGAGGGCAGGCTTCAATTCCTGCGCCTGGGCCGTGATGGTCACGCCCGTAGCCGCATTGGCCGCGTTCCACGTTCCGGTCCAACTTCCGTTGCCGATGGATGTCAGTGACAACGCCGGATCGCCCGAGGAAAACGTTACGGTCACGCTGCCCGCGCCAGAAAGCAGGGGATTGCCGCAATCATCCACCACCGTCACTTCGATTGCCGTCGGCCAGCCAACCGTGGAACTGAAACCGGTACCGAGCAGCGTGAACACCGGTAGAAGTTGGGTCGGCGTGCATGTAGTCGCATGCGGCTGCGGGCCCGGCCGGATTGATGAACTGGTCTCGCCGGCGGGCAAAACGATCAGGAGCACTTCGATATGCAACACCTGCGACGCGGCTGTCGAAGTCGTACTCGTGGATACGAATGCAACACTCAGATCGCCGATGTAGACGCCGGCCGTGAGGCCTTGTAGCATCGGCTGAACACTCATCATGGCGGGCTGCCCTGCGCTTACGGTTCCGGAAGTCGGGCTCGCGTTCAACCAGGACACATTTCCATTGCTGAAAGGCGTAGCCAGATAAGTGAGCGCGTCGGGGGATGGATTGCTGATGGTCACAGTCTGTGCGGCCGGGTTCATACCGCTCACGCTGCCAACGAAAATCAACCCGGATGGACTCAGCGCGCCACCGGGACTGTTGGCCGGCGAGACCAAATTCAAGACCACGGATGCGAACTGCGGGGAATCAGCCGCGCCTGATGCGGCGAACGTGACCTTGCCGTAATATGTTCCCGCCTGCAATCCGGTGATGTTGACACTTACCGTGACGGCGCCGGGCGATGATGCGCTGGCCGAACCCGAGGAAGAAGACACGCTCAACCAATTCCCGCCGGAAAACGTGAACGCGGAGGCCGAGTAGCTGAGAGTACCTGCCCCTTCATTCAAAACCTGGATGGTCTGCGGAGACGAGGCGCTGCCGCCGGAGACGGCTTCAAAGAACAGCCCGGTCTGGGAGAGCGCGAGGTTCGGTTGCGACCCTGTTACCACCGCCAGAACGGAGATCGTGATGGGTTGCGCGCCCGCGATTGATACCGTGATGGTGCCGGAATAGGTACCGGGCTGCAGGCTCGCAGGATCGGCAGTGACGGAAAGGGCCTGTGAGCTGTAGGCGCCCACGGAACCTGAGCCGGAGGAGAGCGACAGCCAATTGCCGCCCGAACTTGTTGCTGCCGAGGCCGAAAACTGAGCCGCTTGACCCCCGTGATTGGTGAGCGTCACCGATTGCATCACGGGAGCCGCAGCTTGGGTGAGACTAAAGTTGAGGTTGGACGGATCGACGGTTACTTGAGCGCCGGAATAGCCGCTGACAACCATAGCGAATGGGAACGGGTAAGAAAACGAATAGCTGAAGTTCAAGGCCGGATCGGACAGCGTCCAACTGAGCGAAACGCTGAAATTATAACTCCCGCTCTGTGTGAAGGTGCCGCTGATCAGACCACTCGGTGTCACGGAAATGCCCGGAGGAAGCGCTCCGCTCGTGACCGAAAAGCTATAGGTGAAAGAGATGCCGCTACCGTTGATTGCCGCGGCAATGGCGTCGAAATCAAATAGCGCGCCGAAATCGTAAGAGAAGGAAGACCCGACCGCGCACCCCGTGCTGCCCCCGCTGATTCCTTCGAATGCCAAGCAGGACGGGAAAACCGGAATATTTTGAGCAGAGAGTGCGGTGGCGCAGCCCAACAGCCCCGCGATGGAAAGGACGAGTCCCCGGAGTGACATGAAGTTACGAAAATTGTACCAGCATTCCGCGCTGGCGCTAAGGGGGACGCTCCGGAGCTTATCGCCGCGTTTCGCGCAGGCTGTTCCGGATTGCTTCTAGATCCGGAGGCTGAAGGTTCAACTGGCTCGAAGTCAATTCCCGCGCCGAGAGTGCCCGCTGCGCCACACCAGCGTTGCCGTGTTTGGCGGTGTCCGCCACAACATGATAGAGTTCATGCGCCAGTACCCGGCCCATCGCGCGGCCCAGCATTACGTTGGCCGGCAGGGGACCGCCGGACCCCACGGTCGATTGGATCAAACCCCGAATGTTGTCGCACGCGAGCGAGGTGAAAGGGAGTATTTCGCCATCCACCTCGTCGGACCAGCCGAGCACGGAGGGCTTAGTTGGAGCCGAAGATTCGTCCATTTCGCAGTGTCCATGCAGCCGCACAACCACGAGCATTGCGTCCGACACCTGCGTGGGGCCGAGATGCCAGCGCAACGCAACTCCGGAGCCCATCAGAATTCTGGCGGCTTCGTGGCCCATTTCGCTGACTGCGATAGGCGAGTAGCCCCCTTGCGGCAGAACGACAGCGATTACTCGCGCGTGGGGAGAGGCGGCCGAGTGTGGGCCACTGGCATTCGCAGGGGCGCCGGAAAGCAGAGCGGCGCAACAAATCGAAAACAGCGTGCAGCGTACGTGGTGCAGCTTCATAGTTCCCTCGACTCAGAGGTTGGAGCGGACGTGACTCCGCGTCCATTATATGACATGCCATAATGGACGGTTGTTTCGGCTATTGACCGCGCTTGATCCCCTGGCCAGTTCCAAGCGGTTTTGCTGGGTACTAGCCGTTCTTTCCGCCTTAGTGCTGCTTGCACCGATTCGTACCGGGGATCTAGCCGGGTATGATGACGCACGCTACGCGCTGGTTGCCAAGCACGTGGTTCAATCGGGCCACTGGCTCGAGATCGAAAGCAACGGCAGTCCGGCGTTGGAACATCCGCCTTTGTTTTCCTGGATGGAGGCGGTGCTGTTTGTCCCGTTCGGACTTTCCGATCCTTTGGCGAAGCTCCCGTCGGCGGTCTGCGGTTGGGGGGTGATCCTTTTGGTTGCGTGGCTGGGACGGCGCATGACCGGCGATGCCTTCACGGGCGCTCTGGCGATGTTCGTGATGGCGACTACCATCTACTTCGTGAAGTACACCGCGCGAGCCATGACCGATGTTCCGTTCACATTCTTTTTTCTCGCAGCGGTGTGCTGTTGGATTTTGAGCGAGGAGAGCCCGCGCTGGATTTTGCTTGCGGGCGTGCTCATCGCGTTCGCGAATCTGACTCGCACCGGGATGGGCGTGAGCATTCCGATTTTGTTCGCGATCGATATGCTGGTCAATCGCCGGAGGCGGCCGTACGGTTACTTAATCGCCGGTCTGCTGCTCGCGTTCGTGCCAGTGATCGCATGGTACGCGCAGTGGATTTACCGGTATGGTCCGGAGTTTTTCATGCGCAATGCGGTGTGGCTGCACGATGAGGTGTATGGCGGTTTGACGCCGGCCTGGCGGCGCTACACCGGCGCATTCGAATACGTCTACATGGTGGCGAAATCGTACTGGCCGTGGCTGCCGGCGATGGTGGCGGGGATGGTGTTCGTGATCCGCCGGCGCGATCCGAAGCTCCGTCTGCTGATCCCGTGGGTGGTTGTAGTGTACGTGCTTTGCGCCATCACGCGCAGCCGCGTGCTGCGCTACATGCTTCCCGCGTATCCGGCGTTCGCGATACTTTCAGCCATCGGGATTTTGTGGCTGGTGAAGGAAGGCACGGTGCGCAACGCGTTGCGTGTGCTAACGCCTGTGCTTGGCGTGGGTGTTCTGGTGATCGCGATCCATCCCCCTGTGACTTTACACGCTTGGGAAACGCGGCCGATCGCATTGGCTTCCACGCAGGCGACCAGGCCAGGAGAGCGCATCACTTTCTACGACGACGGCGCTCCGCGCTATGACGAAATCAATCAGCTTCTGTGGTACGGCGATCGATATTTTGTTGCCCTATTGGAGCCCGGGATGTTGCCCGGTGCGCTGGAACGGCCCGAAACGCGCGTATTTATTGTCGACGATAAAGCGTTCCAGGCCGACGTAGAGCCGCGGGTTCCGAACCAGATCATCGCACGGGCCGGGCACTTAGTCTGCTTCCGTCTGCTTACGCGCCAGGCAGCAGCTCGATCAGAATCCCGTTAGGATCGCGAACGAAGACGGCGACGCGGTTGCCCAACTTCACCGGTTCTCCGCCGGTAGAATAGACCGAGCCCCCGCCGGCTTTCACTGCTTCCATCGCCGTTGGGACGTCCTTCACGTTTACCGATAGCGCGGCGGAGCCGATATCGGCGTTGTTCTCGTGGATGGGCGTGCGCTTCACTCCTTTGAATTCGAGAAGCTCCAGGTCGACGGGTGAGCCGGCCACGTCGGCGTGGCTGATGCGCCAATGCGCGCCCTTGGCGTCGATCAAGCTCGCGATGGTCTTGTTGGTGGTGAAGGCGGGAGCGGCGGGCTTAACCTCCAGGCCGAGGACGTCGTGATAGAACTTCAACGTCTGGTCGGTATTCGCAATCGTCAGGCCGATGTGGCCGCCCACCACGTTGCTGCTCTCAGGGGCGCTGGTAGCCGGAAGAGGCTGAATACCGGCTAATTCGAGCATGAAGCCATCCGGATCGCGCACGAACACCGACCGGCTCTTGCTGTTTTCGCCGCCGATCTTCATCGGCTCGCCGCCGATGCTGAGCACGGAACCACCGGTTTTCTTGACGCCCGCAAGAGCCGCGTCCACATCGCGAACCACCAGCACCAGCGTGGCCGCGCCGGGATCCTGCATGTGCGGCTTCACATCTTTGCGCTGGATATCGGTGAACTCAGTCAACTCGAGCTCGAACGCTGCGCCTGGAATCTTGAAGGACGCGTTGCGGAACTTCGCGCCTTGCGTTCCGGTGAATTTCGAAATCGTTTCATTCAGCGGCCGCGGCGTGGGTAACGTGGCCGTGGTTGCGGGCTTGCCGCCGCGTCCCAGAAGTTCGAGGCCGAGTCCGTCCCGATAGAATGCGACGGTTTTGTCGAGGTCGCCGACCGAATGCATGATGGCGCGGATTTGGATAATGGGGCCGGACGATTCCTGGGTGGCTGCCGGCGCGAAAATCGCGCCAGCGGTGAGCATTGAAAAGATGGCAACGGTTTGAATGACGGGGGCTATTATGGGCTGCATGGCTGCTCCTGTGGTCAGAAGCCATCATACAACCTGTGAGCGCCATTCGGCGCGCAACCTGAGACCGCCACTCGGCGCGCAACCCGGGAGCCGCGTTTGGCGCGCAGCGTGTACACTGGAGTTATTAGAATCCTATCGAGAGCGGAGCTAGAGATTGGCCTCTAAAATCTCGGTTGTGATCCCAGCCTACAATGGCGGGATGCAATTGGACGCCTGTTTGGACGCGATTGCCCATCTCTCTACACCTGCTGCCGAGGTTATTGTTGTCGACGATGGGTCGGACGATGGCTCCATTCAGCGGGCCGCAGCGCGCGGAATTCGCATCCTTCCGACCAGCGGCCGCACCGGTCCAGCGGTGGCGCGGAACGTTGGAGCTCAAGCCGCAACGGGCGACATTCTGTTTTTCCTGGATGCCGACGTCTGCGCGCATGAAGATGCCGTTGAACGCGTAGCCGCAGCGTTTGCCGATCCCTCCATCGATGCGGTGATCGGCTCTTATGATGATAATCCGTCCTCGCGGGATTTCCTGTCCCAGTACAAAAACCTGATGCATTGTTTCGTGCATCAGAACGCGCACAGCGAGGCGTCCACGTTCTGGAGCGGCTGCGGCGCCATCCGCCGCGACGTCTTTCTGGCTATGAGCGGCTTCGACGCCAGCTACAAGCGGCCTGCCATTGAAGACATCGAGTTGGGCTACCGCCTGCGCAAGGCTGGCCGCCGCATTCTGCTGGATCGCGACCTGCGCGTGAAGCACCTCAAGAAATGGACCTTCTGGGGATTGCTGAAGACCGACGTGCTGGATCGTGGCATCCCGTGGACGGAGCTGATTCTGCGCGATCAGAAGATGCCCAACGATCTGAATCTGCAGATCAGCCAGCGCGTCAGCATCGGGCTGGTGTATCTGATGTTGCTGTACGCGGCGATCCACGCGATCCGCTTCGGCGGCTACGCGCTGCTTCCCCTGTTCACCATCTTGTTCATCCTGCTGAGCAGCTTTTGGTCCGATGGAGCTGAGCATCGCTCCTGGGGCGTATGTGCGGCCATGATCGCCGGTGCAGCCACCATCGTGCTGGCCGCCTGGCGAATCCATATGCGCGGTTTGATCCCGTTGGTGGTCGCCATTGTCCCGCTGCTGTTTTTGAGGCACCGCTACGACCAACGCGGGCGATGGGCGGCCTTGAACGCCTGGTTTCATGGGCTATACATTTGCGCCGTGGTCGCAGTCTCCATCTTTTATTTGAAGGACCGCTATTTCATCGCGGGCGTAATCACGGGCGTTCTGGTGCTCGCGACATTGAACAACGGCTTCTATCTGTTTTTGTCCGAAAAACGTGGCCGGCTGTTTGCGCTCGCGGCCTTTCCGTTCCACTTGCTCTACCACTTCTACAACGGCGTATCGTTTCTCATGGGCAGCCTGCTGTGGTCGGTCCGCGCCATTCAGTCACGAACGGGCGAAGAGCGGCGGCGTGCGTCCGATGATGCGCGCGGGGCGTCCGCTAGTTAGAGCAGTCAGCGGCTTCGCGGCTGCAACCCATCCACGACGAAGTCTCGATCTTCATAGAGCCGGGTAACGTTGAGTTCTTCGCGCACCGCAGATTCCAATTCCGCAAGATTGGGACGCCTGGGCAAGATCAGGTACCGGTCGTCCGGCTTTAACAGGCCGCGAACGGAAGCCGGCGTATATCTTCGCTGATTGAGGTAAAGAATATGGAAATTGGCGGGATTCGGTGCATAGGCCGCCGCCCAGTCGCCCAGGCTCGCAACGGAATCCGACGCTGATGCGTGCTGGTCCAGAAATGCGACAGCGCCATAAGGCGGGAGCGTTCGCTGGAGGAATGTCGCGGCATCAATCTGCTTGAGGAACAGTGGAATTTGAGCGGGCGCCATTTCCATGAGAACGATGATCGGTACGGAAAATATCAGCGCGGCGCTCATGCCCGCGATGGCGAGAGGCTCGCGAAATAATGCGAGCCGGGCCGCGCCCAGGATGGCCAGCAACAGCGCGGGAGCAACGGCATACCGCAGTACGCTGGCCTCGAGAACCCAGGGCGGATAGTAGAGGATCACGAAGAGCCAAAGCACGGCTTCGGATCGCCAGCGGGTTCCGCGCGCCCGGGGAATCAGCCACAGCGGAGCCAGCAGCAGCAGCACGATTCCGAGCGGAGTTTGCGTGGGGGACTGGAAGTTTCGCTGGCCATGGAAATGTACGGTATAGGGCATACGCAGCCAATACCAGCGGCCGCGCCTGGCGCCTCTCGTTTCCGTGCGCTTCGCCAGCATGCGGGGGTTAGCCGGGGATATCGGATTTCCCGTGGCAAGGTAAGCGCGGGCTTGCCAGAAAGATCCGAATACAACGAGGATAGCCGCCAGCAGGCCGATGCGGCTCAGTTTTCTTGGTTCGCGCCAGAGGCTATAGACGCATGCCAGCGCCCACGGAATGGCGCCGAAGAGCGCAACGTGCTTGATGTCGAAACTCATCGCCATGAAGAACGCGCTCGCGGCGAGCCAACGAAAGAGCTGCGATTCCCGCCAACGGAACCAGCAGAGCAACGCGGCAAGCTCATAAGCAGCCAACGGAAAATCGTTCTTCGTTACGCTGCCTGTCCAATGCACGAACGGGATCGAGATTCCGAGGATGACGCCGGCTACAGCCCAAGAGCGCGCAAGCCCGCAGGCGCGCGCGATTCGATACAAAATCACACTGCCCAAGCAGAAAAAAACGGGATTGACGAACTGCGCGGCAATTTGTCCGGCGAATGCATATGGTCCCATCGCCAAAACCTCGAATCCCTGGGGAAAGTAGCCGTAGGGGATCGCTTGGGGAACCGTCAGCGCGTGAGCTGCAAGAAAAACCCGAATCAGCGGAAGATGAAATTCGATCGTGTCGCCATTCCACGCCGGCGTCAGGAGAGTTGCGGCGGTGATGAGAGAAAAAACGATGGCGGCAAACATTGCGACGCTGACGTGCGGCGCGATCAAGTCCGGATCGTTGATCCACGCCCTATGCATCGCGCGCAACTCGCCCGTGAGTTCGCGAAAATATTTCCATAGTAGCGGCAGAGGAAGGAGCAACAGAAGCGCGAAGACCCATGGATAAAAGGCGTGGCACATGCCCAGGACAAACAGCACGGCCGAAAGAATGCCGAGGCCGGCGAGCGTGCTAAGAGCGATATCGGCCGGAATACCGGTCTTCTCCGCGGCGAACCTGCCTGCCGCGAACGCAGCCGCCAGCATCCACAGGGTCACGGCAACGCCCGCGGGCGAATAAATCGCGCAGAGAACAACCAATGCGCTGGGAAGGACGATGGGCTCCCAGCGCCCGAATCCGCGCCGCCGCACGAAATGATATCCCACCGCCGCGGCGACGCCCACGCCCAGCGCCGCCAACATCGCCAGATAAATCTTGGGGTCAACTTGGCGGAAAATGCCGAGATTTCGCAGGAACGGCCGAAACGCCAGCGCAAGAACAGCGCAGATCCAGGCGATCCAAGCCGCGGCCATCCAACGCGGGGCCAAGGTGCTCATTCCGGAAGCTTGTCCGGCGGCTCCGGCAGCAGGAAGGTGAGGCCTAGCGCGAGAGCGTAGACCCCGATTCCAACCGCCGTGGCGGCGTGCGTCAGTCGAGCCGAGGGCGAGCTCCCCGGCATCAGTGCGGCCAAGTGCGTCGTGACCAGCGCCGCCGACGTTCCCGCCATCCGTCCCCCGACATTGGCCGCGAATCCTTCCCCGGTCCCGCGCAAGTGCACCGGATAAACTCGCGGCAGATAGTTGCCCCAAAAAGTGAGCTGCGCGACCGTGGTGAATCCGGCGAAGAAGATGCCGACGCGGAAGAACTCCAGGCTATGTGTCGCCGTATAGAGAAAGACGATCGGGATAAGGGCAATGCCCGGCACAAGGAACATTCGCAGCAAACGGCGGCGGCTGAGCACCACGAGCGCGAGCGCGGCCAATGCGATACGGCCGGCGAGTCCGCCCATTTCCTGGGTTCCCTGCACGCTCGAAATCGCCTGCCCACGCGCCGAAGCGCCCATGCGCGCCACTTGCGGCAAGCCCGGTGTAATCTGCGGGGATTGCTGAATGGTGCCAAACGCGGCTCCGTACGCGCAGGCGAACAACAGAGCACTCACGATCGTGACGCGGCGCAGTTCCGGGCTGAACAGTTCGCGAACGCTCGGGCGTTTCAGCGTCCCTAGGGCGCGTTGGTGCGCCCACTGCGGCGATTCGGGAAGAAACGGACGGATGATTGCCAACGGAATAGCGGGCGCCACTCCGGCGATCAGCGCATAACGCCACGCCGCATGTGCGCCGTAGATCACGGGGAACGCGGCGCCCCATCGATTAGCCACGTAGAACGCGCCAGCCGTCAGAACTCCACCGAGCGATGAAAACGCTTGGGTATAGCCCAGCACGGCTTCCCGCGTTCGCGCGTCAGTGAAGACTTCAGCGAGCCAGGCGACAGCTGCGACGAATTCCACACAGGTACCGGCGAAAGATAACGTGCGGAACAGCAGCAAAGTGCTCAGCCCAGTCGCGAGTCCGGATGCGGTGGCCGAAATCGCGTAGACCAGAATACTCCACGTCAGGATGCGGCGGCGCCCGAAGCGGTCGGCTAGATAACCACCCCAGAGCCCGCAAAATCCACCGACCAGCGGCGGAATCCAGAAAAGATATCCAGCCCAGTCACGATATTGCGGCGTGCCGGGCTTCAAACGGCCGAGTTCAACGAGCGCTGGCTGCAGAATGAGCGGACCCACCAGCACGACATAAATGTCGAACAAAAATCCCATGGCCGCGACCGCGCAGATCGTCCATTGAACGCTCTTTGAGATCGGGCGAGGGCCTATGCCGGACATAAACCGCAAGCCTAACACAGGCGGCGGAGCATGAGCCGGGTAAGATCAAAAGGAGAGGCGCAGCGAGGGTTCCATCGGCACTGCGCCTATTCCCCAGTTGCAGCTATCTACTGACCGCGGATAACGCCCGGTTCGCCCATCCCCGTTGTAACGGTGGTGTCGCGAACCTTTTTCTTTCCGGCGCCGATCACCGGATGTCCGTATGCCTCTTCAAACATCATGGCGCTGGCTACCCACCACGCGATAATGGCCGAGATCACGAACGCGTAACCGGCAGCTACGTGAACGCCGTCGTTTCCGATCAGCCGTGCGATGGCTTCAAGCGTGGAGCCAACAGACAACATCACCAGCACGCTTGCAAACCCGACGTTCTCTCCAAATGCGGCCACGGAACACATGCAGGTGATCGCCGCCAGCACGATGAACCAATAGCCGAGCGCCGGAGCGAGAATGCCCGGTGCGCCAATCTTCCCGTCCAGGATCAGAAGATACAGGAGTCCGAAAGCCATCCAGAATGAGCCCCACGTACCATGCACCGCGGTGGCCAGACCATCGCGCGCTTTGAAGGCCCACATTCCTGCGAGGAATTGAGCGACTCCACCGAACAAAGCTACGAACGGGAGCAGGTACATCGCGGTGTCCGGACCCCCGTACCAACCCGCAAAATGGGCCGCGACCATGAACGTTGCCCCCGCAAAGGCATACAGCCCCAGAATCGATGGCGCCGCGATGGGTTGCAAATAGATCCGAGGGGCCGCATTGCGACGTAGCGGATCATTTGGCTCCAAAGACTCGTTGAAACTTGGTGTCATATCGAATTACCTCCAACTTTCTATAAAACGAAAAGAAGGAGTGGTGAGGGTTGAAACTTTGCCTGTTGCGGGCGGCGAAGCCTAACAACCGCCACGCCTTACTTCCCAATATGTAGACTATTGAAATCGGTCCGGGGGATCGTTACATTGAGTGAACTCGCCGCTCGAAGACGCTAAGCTGGCAGGGAACGCTCAGCCGATTTTGATGAACTCTTGCGTTTTAATTTGACCGGATTGAAGCCAGGTGTTTGCAGTTTCCCGCCCTGTGGCATACCACACGCGCGGAAACTGCAGCGTGAACTCGATGAACTCGCGCAGCAACGCGAGACGGGACGGGCGGCCGGTGACTTGGGGGTGACAAACGAGATTGAATAATCCGCCGCCGCGGTAGATCTCCTGAAATTCCGCTTTCCAGATCTCCAGCACGTGCGAGTTGGTCATGATGGGCCGAGGGTTTTTCAGTGAAAAGAGCATGTAAGGAGCGTCGTCCAGGCTCCAATGCCAGGGCAGTTCAATCGGGCCGGGTGCGCCGTTGGCCAGACGCAATTGATATGGGTTGATGTCGTCCTGCAGCGAACTGTCATAAAGAAATTTGTGTTCGGTGAGAAGCACGGCCATATTCTCGCTGGTTTCGCCGGCCGGCGACCGGAAGCCGCTCGGGATCACGCCGACGGCAGCTTTTAAAGCGGCGAGGCCTTTTTCCAGGGCTTCTCGTTCCAACTCGGGAAATTCCGGATCAATCCATTCGTGAAGGTACCCGTGATGGCCGATCTCGTGGCCGTCGCGAAGCATGCACTCCAGGCGGTCCCGGTATTTTTCAGCGGTCCAACCCGGCACGAAGAAGGTCGCCTTCAATCCGTATTCGCGCAAGAGGTCTAGAATTTTCGGCACGCCGGCCTTCGCCCCATAAGTGCCCTGCGAAAGAGTTCCTGGCCGCTTCCAGTTCGCGGGATCGCGCGAAATCCACAGCGTTTCGGCATCGAAATCGAAGGTGAACATGACGGCGCACTGCGCGCCGTTGGGCCAGGGACTCGCCCGCTCGATTGTTTCGCTCACCGGGCGCACCATTCAGGCGACTTGGCTCGCGAGCGTAGCGGCATTCAATGGCACGGCCTGAAACGCGGACTGGCAGGGCGGTCCGTCGGTGACAAACAGCGTGCGCGAGTTGAGGTCCATCGCGGCCGCGGCAACGGAGATGACTCGCTTCGGTTCCGGCAGCGTCAAATCCGGATGGCGGCAAATGGATGCCGGGGCGCTGAAGTGATCGGAAAGCAGAGTATGAATGGTATCTATTCCGATTCTGCCCTCGTTTCGCCGCAGCAGACGTTGCAGGCGGTTGGCTCGATACAAAGAGTGCGGCGCGATGCGCTCGAACTCGGAGGCGATGCGGGTTTCGCGCACCAAATGATTGGCGTGCGTGACGATGCCGTTCTCCGGGTAAATGTAGGAGCAGTAATCCGGCGTCGCTTCAATATCGATAATCTCGCCGTCCGCATGGCCGATCAAAAAATTGGTGGAGCAGCAACGATCCGTCTGTACTACCGGCGCGAGGGCCTTGTCGAAAGTCCAAGCATCCAGGATCTCGCGGCAGCGGACATGGAACGGCTTACGGAATCCGTTGGCGCCGTCTCGCCTGGTTATCAATCCGTTGACGCAGAGGCCGATGCCGGCGGCATTCACGCCCATCTTGCAACCCACGATGCCGGCTTCGGTGAAGCCCACGAAATCGGGCTTGCCAGTGCCACGTTCCGCAGAACGCGTGACGCGCATGACAAAGACGTGCCCACGCACCTTTTGCAGCCAATCCCAATTCTGGCCGATAATCGTGCGGCCGTTCGCCGTCATATCGGGGAGCAGCCCGAATGCCGTGCAGCCTTCCTGTTCCTGCATTCCGGACTGATTGATTGACTGCGCCTCGGAGCCGAACAAACAGTACGCTAGCTCGTAGCGGGCGTTCAGCATCGCGATTTCAGTAAGTGAGAGATTTGCTCCCGCCGCGATGCCTTCCATCTCTTCGGCGTATTCCGGATTGTCGCGTGCGATGAAGGCCGCCCAAGCATCGCTTTGTTCGAGGACCGCGGGCCGCGCCGCGCCGCCCGTCTCGAAACGTTCGAGATAGGTCGCATAATTCGCCCGTATTTCCGCGCGCATACTGCGCCCGTGCACCCGGCCGCGGTCGTGCGGTTCGGGACCAAGATTCAGTACGGTCAATTCCGGCATTTCGCTTTGTCCTTGAGATTGTGTTAACACGGGTCGATAATCGGGCTCGCCTTTTGTTGAAGATTGCAGGATTTATGTAGGCTTGTCAAGCGGAGGGGGAGCGCCTGCTCGGGCGGGATCGTTTGTACATATCCGGTTTCCACGGCGCGCCGGGTCCAAGTGTTCAATATCTGTTGCACTCTCTGGCGGCGCAGGCCATAGCGGGCGCCGATGCGGCGGCAGCTCCATCCGAAGACGAAATACAGCAAGACCGCCTTGCGCTGTAAGTCGGCACGGTCGTGTTTTTGAAATACGGGAACCTGGGAAGGGAAGCTGATACGGTTGGCGCGAATCCCTTCGCGCAATTTCTTGATCTTCACCCCTGCGAGACTTTGATCCATCGCTTAACTCCGCGCAAGACCAACGTAGTCCGGGTGTGCCTGCTTATTCTACATCAGCTCTGTGGTTATCGAAAGGTTGTACGTTTTTGACAAGGCTCCCAAACTAGGTGTACGGTTTAGAGAACATGCCTCCCGTTTTGCCTGAACAACTCTCTTCTCAGGACGTGGTCGATGCCACGCGGCAACTCAATTTCGGAACCTGGCGCTATCAAAAGAACTGGTCGCCGCTTCACGTCGTGGACGCCGAGGGGTGCGAATTTATCGAT
>Ga0335074_10001549_pt1 | contig 31175 bp, 24 predicted proteins | sample Lox_Sample_23_FD_206715 | JGI IMG/M metagenome (GOLD analysis project Ga0335074, IMG submission 206715) | Soil microbial communities from Loxahatchee National Wildlife Refuge, Florida, United States - Lox_Sample_2.3 | ecosystem: Environmental > Terrestrial > Soil > Wetlands | place: USA... | reverse complement strand
CCGTCTGTCATCCTTATCCTCTTCGCCGCATGGGCGTCGTTACCTGAGGCAAGAGCCGGATGCGGGAAATCCGCCCGTCCGGATCCGTGGAGGGGGTCAGGAGCAACCCTGATCCCTACTCCGACTCGCCTGAATCAAAACCATGCCAGCATGATAGACCCAATTACCGGTGGAAGAGACCGATATATGCGGCGTTCCCGAGGACGTGTCCCTTCATGGCCGCTTCCACTTGCTCCCGCGTGGCACCTTGCGGCAGATCGAGCATTTCGTCCAGCGCGAGAAGTTCGAACGTATAGTGATGGAAATTTCCCGGTCCGGCGCAAGGTCCCTGAAAGCCCACTTTCCCTGTGATGTTTGTTCCTTGCAAACCGCCGCCCGGCAGCGGCGCGTCTGGCGCGACCCGCTCCGGAAGTTCCGCGGTGCTTGCCGGAATGTTATACGCGATCCAGTGGGTCACATCCGTCGGAGCCTTGGGAACGCGCGCGTCCGGATCGTGCAGAATCAACACGAAGCTGACCGTGCCTTGCGGCGCATTTTTCCATTGCAGCTCGGGCGAAATCCCTGTCGAGATGTGACGCGGGCCGCTCGGCGGAGGCTCCGTTGCGGCACAAGTATATTTCGTGGGAATTGGCGAGACGTCCGGGAACGAAGTGCTGGAGAGCTCCAGCGATGGTCCCGGCGCTCGTCGGGGAGGGGGAGCGGATTGCTGCGCAGCCACCAATCCGCACGTACCTAGCGAGAACGCGACGGCAACGACGGTCCTGACGATTGCGGATTTCATGTTGCCCGTTCCTCCTCGGCGAAGTTGTCGCGAGACGGGGCAGCGGATTGCCGGCTGGGCCGCGCAATCCGCGCTCCGCGTTAAGAGCTACTTTTGATGCGAGACTCGCCAAACCGAGTTTGAGCCGTCATCGGTAACAATCAGCGAGCCGTCTTCCGCGACCGCGACCCCCACCGGCCGCCCCCAGCAATTGCCGTCAGGAAGCACGAAGCCAGTAAGGAAATCTTCGTAAGCGCCGGTGGCATGGCCATCCTTCATGAAAGCCATAATCACTTCGTAGCCGGTGCGAATCGAGCGGTTCCAAGAACCGTGCTCCGCCACGAAAAGCTGCCCGCGATATTCCTTGGGAAACTGCTTCCCGTAATAAAACGTCAGCCCGAGCGACGCGTCGTGCGGCTCCAGCAGAACGTCCGGCACCAGCACCTTGTCCGCCAGTTCGGGATGCTTTCCAGGGAAACGCGGGTCCTGATGGTCGCCGGTGTAATACCACGGCCAGCCGTAGAAGCCGCCTTCCTGCACGTGCGTCACGTAGTCGGGCGGAAGATTGTCGCCGATTTCATCGCGCTCGTTGACGGAGGTCCATACTTCGCCGGTTTTTGGATTCACCGTCAAGCCTGAGCCGTTGCGGATGCCGCTGGCATACACTTTCAGATCGGCGCCGTCTGGGGTGGCCACAAGAATATCGGCGCGATGGAATTCGAGCGGATCCGGATCCGGATCGGTTGCCGGAGGAACGTTCGAGTGCGAGCCGACCGAAATGAACATCTGCTTGTCGTCCAGCGAGAAGGCAACGCCGCGGGCAAAGTGGTTCGGGCCGGCGGGAAGATTGGGAACGACTACTTCCTTCGGGCCGCGCGCTTTCATATCGCCGTTTTGATAAGGGAAGCGCACCACTTCGTTGGTATCGCCAACGTACACGTACTTCGGATCTTTCCCGCGTGGATAGAACGCGATGCCAAATGGCAGGCGCAGGCTGCTGGCAAATTCGGAGGTCTGCTCGGCCTTGCCGTCAGCCGTCATTCCGCGGAGAACCATGATTTGGCCGCTGTTGGTTTCAGAGACGAACAGATCGCCATTGGGCGCCTTCACGATGATGCGCGGGGCCTTCAGGTCCGTTGAGTACAGCTGCACTTTGAAACCGGCCGGCGCTTGCGGCCACACGTCCGCGGGACGCGGCACGGGACGCGAAAATACCGCGGCGGATTTTGTGGCGTACGGCTGCGGCAAGTCGGCTGCCGTGATGTGGTGAATGTGACCGGGCGTCTCGCCGTGAAAATCGGTGAAGACGCTGGGGTTGCCATTCTGTGCGGCGGCATCGACGCGCGCGCTTCGGATATGCGACGCAGCCACGAAAATCAAGGCCGCGCAGGCCGCAATCATCGCACTGCGGTAAACAATCTTCATGAAGGAGCTCCTCTAGGATGCCGCGCGTTCAGCGGGCTCGAAATTCACATGCTACCGGAAAATCACACTAATTCGTACCGTTTTATCTAGCAATATGGATCAAAACCGTACATCCGAAGATTGGTCCTTCATCGCCGTAACTACCGGAGTCAGACGTCCCTTGCAGCGAAACGGTTTCAGGCCCGCCACGTGGGTCGTCGCTCGCGAAAGCGCAGGTGCATCGACCGCTGCCGCGAAGTTTCCGGCCGGAAATCGTTCTCGATTTTCAAGAGAGCGGTCCTAACCCGGAAGCAAAAACGGCCGAATCGTTCAACGTGCGGCGCCGCCGACCATCTGCCAGCTGGGCAGCGCGACAAAGCTCCATCGCACTCGGCGAGCGCCCTCGAGACGCTTATGGCTTGCGGACCCCATAACGAGCGCGGTGGCTTTTCCCCCACGCGGACATCGCGCGCAGGATCGGCCGAAGGCTCTGGCCATGGCGCGTCAGCGAGTATTCCACTCGCGGCGGCACTTGCGCGTAGACCTTGCGGTGCACGATGTCGTCTCGCTCAAGCTCGCGAAGGTGTTTGGTCAGCATTTTCTTGGTCGAGTGGGGAATGAGCTTCTGCAGCTGGTTGAAACGCTGCGTGCCGCGCTCGAGATGAAACAAAATGAGAGGCTTCCACTTGCCACCGATCACGTCGGTGGTGCATTGTACCGGACAGTCTATGTCTTTCACTCGTTTACTCCGTCTTTTGCTAGATCACTGCGCGGGAACCAGGTAGCGAAAAGGTGCCTACTAGCTGGAGCGGTACTTTAACGTAAAATTGCCGCTTTGGCTAGCGCCGAGTGCGCCGGCCCGCCGAATCTTCGAAGAAGTTGCCAGTTCCGGCAAGATACGTGCATGACAGGGGGGAGTCGACACATGGCGGAAAAGAGACCGGTAGTACTCTACGGCGCGAGCGGATTTTCAGGCCGGCTCGTGGCCGAATACCTGCGCGAGTTCAACGTGCCTTTCATCGCCGCGGGCCGCAACAAGGCCAGAATCCAGGACGTGATGAGCCGCGTGCCGGGCATCGAGACGGCCGACTACGAAATCGTGGAAGTGGCCTCCACCGTGGACGATTTAACGAAGCTCTTCTCCGGCGCCAAGGTGGTCTGCAACACGGTCGGGCCTTTCATCTATTACGGGCCAACCGTCGTGGAAGCGGCCTGGAAGGCGGGATGCCACTACATTGATATAGCGGGCGAGCAGGCCTGGCATCGCCAAGTGTCGGAGCAGTGGGGCCCAAAATTTGCGTCCAAGGCACTGCTCGTAGCGCCGGCCACCGCGTTTATGTCCGCGCCCAGTGATGCGGCCGCGCGCATCTGCATGGAAAAGGCCAACGTCGATACGCTCGAAATCTTGTCGATGTTTGATGGCATGCCCACCTTTGGTTCCACGCAGACGATCTTCGCCGTGATCCAAACCGAGGGATATTACCTGGAACAGAATCGCTACAAGCCATGGGTGCGAGCCAAGGGCTACGAAGTGATCGTTCCCGGATACTTGCGCACGCAGCTGGCGCTGAGCTGGGGCGGATTCCCGCATCCCGTCTGGTACAAAGACGAGCCGCAAATCGCCAACGTGCGCTCCTTCGGAGGCTTGCTCACGCGCGAAATTATGGAAGGCGTGCTGGCCACCGAGAAGCTTTTCGAGGAGTCCATTCGCCCGCTGCCGAAAGCTGAGCAAGAGAAGAAGCTCGCGGAAATGGCCAACGCGGTGCAAGGCGCCACTCCTCCGCGCGAAAATTCACGCACGCAGCGTACCATCGACGTGGTCGTCGGCCGCGGCAGCACCGATTACGTGCAATGCGTCCTGTTTGGCACCTGCTGCTATCGCCAAACCGGCTTGCTCCAGGCGTATGCCGCGCATTCGCTGGCCCTCGGCGCGCACAAGAAGGTCGGCTTTGCCTCCCCGGCCGCCGCATTCGGCGCTCGCGACCTGCTCAAGGTCCTCGAATCCTTCGGCCTCTCAAAAATGAAAATGCTCTCGTGACATAACTTCACTGACGAGCCTACACTCGCCGATTGCGCTTTCCGGACATTCCGGGGCATTGAGGGGATTGATACGCCCCTGATCTTCAAGGCCGGAGTAGACGTGGTTTTGTAGCGGTGAACTCCGCGTAGCACCGTCGCACTGGATGCTTGCAAAGTGTGCCTACATTGCCTACAATAGTTGCATGCAGTACACTATCCGCAACGTGCCGGATCCTTTGGATGAGGCCCTTCGCCGCAAGGCCCGCGAGCAGGGCAAGAGCCTGAACGAAGTCGCTGTTGAAGCCCTAGTCCGGGGAGCGGGCCTGAGCGAGAGCCGCTGCCGGCACCGTGATTTAGGCGACATCGCGCGCACTTGGCGAAAAGATCCCGCCTTCGACAGCGCGCTAGCGGCACAAGACACGATCGACGAGGATCTGTGGAAATGACGGTTCCAGCACCGCGCCACGGCGCATGCGTGCCGTCAGCAGTATGAGGCTAGCGCTCGATACCAAGCGTTACACCGACCTCTGCCGGGGCATGACTTCGGTCGTAGAAATGATCGAGATGGCCGAGGAAATCTGGTTGCCGTTCATCGTTGTCGGCGAACTGCGCGCTGGATTCGCCGTGGGCAGCCACGGTGCGCACAACGAGGCCGTCCTGCGGAGATTTCTTCTGAAACCGGATGTCGGTGTTCTCTACGCAGATGAGCAGACGTCGCATCACTACGCCAATGTATATCGGCAATTACGCAAGCAAGGAACGCCCATCCCAACGAACGACATTTGGATTGCAGCCCTCGTTTTGCAGCACTCGCTAGTTTTGTTTGCCCGCGACGCTCACTTTGATGCCCTTCCGCAGCTCGTTCGCGCGTAGCCGGTACCCTGCGTACCATCCCCGCAGCTCGCGGTCGCTTTCGCCGTTTGCCGCGAGTTTCCTTGCAAATATGCGCTAGTTTGTATAGCTTATTTGGTGCCGTTTTCGCCGCAGGGCTCAAACGCCACGTGCAAATTCCCCCTCATTAGGAGAGGAAGAGATATGAGCAATAAGAGTTTCGAGGATGTGTTAAAGACTGCCGGAAATCCGGTAACGATGCTCCGCAATTCGCAAATCGGAGCTTACGTGTATCCAGTCGTTCCGCCCGAGTATTCAAATTGGCGCGATGAGCAGCGTGCCTGGCGGGAAAGCGCCGTACTGTTCGATCAGTCGCACCACATGGCCAATATTTACGTCAAAGGGCCCGACGCCCTGAAGATGCTTTCGTATCTCGCGACCAATAGCTTCGCAAAGTTCCCAGTAGATCGCGCCAAGCAGTTCGCTCCCTGCAGCTACGATGGATTCGTCATCGGCGACGGCATTCTTTTCCACTTGGAGCAGAATCACCTGGTTTTCGTCGGACGCGCCCCGGCCGCCAACTGGATCGAATTCCACGCCGCGACCGGCGGATACAACGTCGAAATCACCAAAGATGATCGCTCGCCGTCGAATCCGCGCGGCAAAGCGGTGATCCGCACCGTGTATCGCTATCAGATTCAGGGGCCGAACGCCACGCAGATCATCGAAAAGCTGAATGGCGGTCCCGCGCCGGACATCAAGTTCTTCAACATGGGCTACATCAATATCAACGGACGCAAAGTCCGCGCCTTGCGCCACGGCATGGCTGGCGCTCCCGGTCTCGAAATTTGGGGGCCGTACGAGGAACGCGAGGAGATCAAGGCAGCCATCGTTGCCGCGGGCAAGGACTTCGGCATGCGCGAAGTCGGTTCGCGCGCCTACGCCACCAACACCCTCGAGTCCGGCTGGATTCCTTCGCCGCTTCCGGCCGTCTACACCGGCGAAAAGATGAAGTCCTATCGCCAATGGCTCCCGGCCGATAGCTACGAAGCCATGGGCTCGATCGGCGGCAGCTTCCTTTCCAATAACATCGAAGACTACTACGTGACTCCGTACGAGATGGGCTACGGTCCGTTCGTGAAATTCGATCACGATTTTATCGGCCGCGAAGCTCTTGAAAAGATGTCCAAGGAGCCGCAGCGAAGGAAAGTCACCTTCGCGTGGAATTCCGAAGATGTCCTGAAGGTGTACGCGTCGATATTGAAGCCCGGCGATCACTTCAAGTACATCGACCTGCCCCTTTCGAACTACACTTCAGCGTCCTACGACCAAGTCACGGCCGGTGGCAAGAACGTGGGCCTGTCGATGTTCAGCGGCTACAGCTACAACGAGCGGTCCATGTTGTCGCTCGGCATCGTCGATCCCGATATCGAGGTCGGCAACGAAGTGGTGATCACTTGGGGTGAAGAAGGCGGCGGATCGAAGAAGCCCACCGTAGAGCGCCACAAGCAGCTGCAGATTCGGGCGCGCGTCAGCCCCGTCCCGTACTCGGAAGTCGTCCGAAAAGAGTACGCCGAAGGCTGGCGCACCGCAGCGGTCAGGTAGTCGGCGCGTATCTGTAGCTTCCGACGAAACCAAGAGGGGCGAATCGGCTCAGCCGGTCCGCCCCTTTTTATTTGCGGTCGGTCCAGGTTCACTGGACGATCAATTTCGCCGCGCCACGCCGCGGAGGATCGCGCTTGTTACCGCGGGCAGAAGTTACATATCATCGCAAGCTTGAAACGCGCGCACGGGTGTGATACTTGAGACCGCCCACGGATGTGGCGCGCTTCAGCGTAAACAATGATCTTGCACCTCAACCACACGCGCCGCGATTCCGCCGCTGCTTCCGCGGCGGAGGTGATCAGCTCCGTTCTGGCGCTTCTCGAAGAAAAGAAGTTGCAGCCGGCGCAATTCGCTCGCCTGCAGATCTATCTCGATTGGCTGCAATACAAACAGAATTTTCGCGAGCCGGTCACAGTGACGCTTCCGCCCGGCAGCCGCAGCGCCGAATTTCCCACCGAGATTCACATCGATTCGCGGCAAGTGGCGCCGGGTACCTTTCGCGAGTTTTTGCGCCGCGCCACCTGTTCCGCCACCGCGGCGGAACGGGGTTCGGCGGGGCGGCTCTATCTTGAAGAGTTCAAATCCTTTCGGGACAGCATCGCTTGGCAATTCAACCGGCTCTACTGGCAGCGCTTGAAAGATTGGGAAGCCGCCAGCGGTAGGCCCTACGAACAAGCTTTGCCGGGAGGAAAATCCGATGGCCACAACCCGGACGCGATTGCCGAATCCGTAGCGGAATTCTGGACTTTGCTGAAAGACTTGGAGTCGCGCAACCAATTGCCGCCGGAAGTTTTCTTGCTTGAGATTGGCGTCGGCATGGGCACGCGCGCGCGCATGTGGCTCGACACCTTCTCGGCGGTCGATCGCCAGCGCGGAACGAATTTCTATCCTCGATTGCGTTTTCTGCTGGGCGATTATTCCATGTCCACGCTGGAGCGTTCGCGCTCCACGGTAAAAGAACATCTCGATCTGTGCAGCTCCATCGCTCTCGACGCGCTCGATCCCATCAAAACTCTCTCCTTCCTGCGCCACAAAATCCTCTACGTCCACTCCACCAACACTTATGACAATCTTCCCGATGAGGAAGTCGTTTGGCGCGGCAATCGCATCTACTGGGTTTGGGCCCGCGGCTATCTTTCCGGTGACGACGCGGCAAGGATCGCTGCTTTGTGCGACGTCTCCGTATCCGACCTGTCCAAAACCATCCATCGCTTGCTGGATGTTGGTCCCGAGTGCATGGCCGATCGCTCCAAAGGCATGCTTTTCTGGATGGAGGTCTGGAAAGCCTTGCGAACGGAAGAGCGCCTGATGGACACCCTGGATTTGCCGGACGTTTCCTATCCGGCCGGCCTCAGCCCCACGCAAATGGAAGACATTTTGCAGGATGCGCCAAGCGATTTGCGTTTTCACCTGAGCACCGGCGCGCTGGAAAGCTTTCGCAACACGCTGCCGCTGCTTCATCCTAGGGGGTACCTGCAAGTGCAGGATATTTTCGTCACCGACTTGCACGAGTACGCCATGGGCTTTCACGGACCCGGGAAGTTGGACGGTTCCATCGTCAACTGGGTCAACGGCGCGCTGCTCCGGGAAGTGGCCGAACGCTCCGGCTACAACATTCACTTCGTGCCGTTCAAATACCGGCCCGACTCGAAAACATCGGTCCTTTACACCACGCAACGGGAGTAATGCGAATGAAGCTTCCAGTTCTACCTACCACGATGGTCGGCAGCTATTCCATGCCCGGATGGCTCGAACGCCTGAAAACCGATTATTTCGCGCGCCGCATCAGCCGCAACGATCTCGACGACATTCACGACACGGTCGTCAAAGCGGCCATCAAAGACCAGGAAATCGCCGGGCTGGATATCGTCACCGACGGAGAACTTCGCCGCGACAACATGATCGATTATTTCATCGAACGCCTGCCGGGCGTGCAAATCGACCGCTCCTCGAAAAAGTTTTATTACGATTTTTACGATAGCGAAGTGGTGGGCAAACTTCCCATGGCGCCGCTGGGGCTCGTCGACGATTTCAAGTTCCTGCTCGCCAATACCGAGCGCTCGTCCAAAGTTTGCGTAACCGGGCCCCATTCGCTTACTAAACGCATTCGCAACAAGCACTATCCGACGGAAGCGGCCCTGGCCATGGATATCGCTCGCGTCATGAACATGGAGCTCAAGGAGCTGGTGAAAGCGGGCGCCAAACTCATCCAGATCGACGAGCCCTACTATTCCGGCTTTCCCGAGGACCTCGACTGGGGCATCGCCGTGCTGAACGCTCTCGTCGACGGAGTGGACGCGAAAATCGCCGTGCACATATGCTACGGCAACCGTTACGGCAAGCCTTCTTGGGAGGGCAGCTACCGCTACCTTTTCCCGCGCATTCTGGATGCCAAGATCAATCAGCTCAGCCTGGAATTTGCGCGTCGCGGCGGCGAAGATCTCGAGCTCTTCAAGGAGTTTTCAGTTCCCTTCGAGCTGGGCGCGGGAGTGATCGACGTCAAAACCCACGTCGCCGAAACGCCGGACATCGTGGCCCAGCGGATCCGCAAGGTAATCGAATTCGTGCCGGCGGAACGCGTGGTGATCCTCCCCGATTGCGGCCTGTTTCACGTGCCGCGCGACATCGCCTTCGCCAAGCTGCGCGCCATGGTTCAGGGCGCTCACATGGTGCGCAAGGAAATTGGCGATTGAGCTGTCTGCGGCCGGCGGGCCCGCTCAAGGTATCTTTTTAGCCGCTACGGCTTCCGTCGCACCCTGCTCTCATATTTGCATCTAAAAAACCTAGACATTATTGGTAAACATTCGATACGATGCAGCCCGGGAGGTGCCATGCATGCCGGGGCTCATCTTCCGCTGAGTTCGACTTCTCCTCCACTGCAAATTGTCTCCACCAAGAGCGTGAACGCTTCCGAGCGCCGCGAATTTTGGCGGAGTGGCGGCTCTTTCCTCTTCGGTCCGTTACAGCTCGACCAGTACGGCCGCGAACCTTTCGACGCGAATTTCTCCTACACTCGCTTCGGCGACCTGATTTTCTCCCGCTTGGCGGCGCGGGTTTCCCACCGCGTGGTCCGCAGCAACGCGGCGGCGCTTGGAGACGACCGCCCGTTTCTGAAAGCCGTGCTGCAAACCAGGGGCCGCAGCGTGATTGCCCAAAGCGGCCGAACCACACCGCTTTCGCCGGGTGAGTGGACGGTTTACGACGCGGGCGACCCCTACAGCGTCACGCTTACGGCGGGCGGAGAATTCTCGCTGATCTTGATTCCCTGGGAGCAGGTTGTTGCCCGCGGCTTCGATTTGCGCAGCCTGGTGTTGAGGCCGTTTTCCGCGCGACGCGGTTTCGGCAAGTTGGTTTGGAACCTCGTCGATACCGCCGTCGATCAGATTCCTGAGTTGCCGGGGCATTCCACTTCCAACCTGGCCGAAATCGTGGCCCAGATGTTTCGGATTGCGCTGTTTGAATCGTTTGACGCGCACGCGCCTCAAAACTCCAGCGAGGCGCTTCGCCAGCGCGTGAAATTGTATGTCGCGGCTCATCTCGGTGATCCGGACTTTTCCCTCGCCAAACTCGCCGAACTAACCCATTGCAGCAAGCGCTATCTCCACATGATTTTTCGTCCCGAGGGCGTTTCCATCTCCGATTACATCCTGAAATCCAGGCTGCAGCGCTGCCGCACCGAGCTTCTGAATCCTGCCAGCGCGCATCGTTCCATCACCGATATCGCCTATTCATGGGGCTTCAATAACTCCAATCACTTCAGCCGCTGCTTCAAGCGCGAGTTCGGTCTGGCGCCGCGCGAATTGCGCAACGATCTGGGTGTGTGGTCGCGCTTTGCGGCCCGCGACGCAAAACCTTCTTGAATTTCTCGAACTGCGCCCATTTCTCCTTCCGAAATGTGGTACTGGAACTTCTCTCTGAGGCATCTCTTTCTTCTCTCTTGGGAGAGACGCCGAGCAGCCTCTAGCCTACCGTCCCCGTGGGTGAGAGTGGGGTGTGAGCTAGGACCGGAAATGCGGGGCGGTTGGTTCGACGCGCAGCCGTAACCGTTGCGAACATAGCAGCCGAGTTCCCGGGTAATTTCTTGACAAACCGTTCCCGTCGAGCTACACATCTTGCAAATTTAGGGCTCTGTAGTGACGGCGAAGCTTTCCACGACCAATCTAAGGGGGACGTTTCATGAGGACACGTTTTGCCCTGCTCTGTGCGCTTGCGCTTTCGATCTTCGCTTGTTCCGCGCGGAATGCCCGCGCGCAAGCAGTTGCTTCCGCCCAGTTGAATGGGACGGTCACTGATCCGAGCGGCGCGACCGTCGCCAACGCGACGATCACGGTTCGCAACACCGCTACCAATGCCAGCTATACGGCGACCTCGAACGCCAGCGGATTCTACGCCGTTCCCAACTTGCAGCCCGGCGAGTACGAGATCACCGTGGCCGCCTCCGGCTTCGCCAATTACCGCGAGCAGTTCACACTGGCAGTCGCGCAGTTCTCCACCATCGACCTTAAGCTGCAGCTTGCCTCCCAGGGCGAAAAAGTCGTCGTTACCACCCAGGCGCCCCTCATCGAGCCCACCAAAACCGAGATCAGCCAGGTGGTCGACCGCCAGCAGGTTCAGAATCTGCCCACCAGTAGCCGCGTCTTTACCAATTTCGCGCTCCTTACCCCCGGCGTTACCACCAGCCGCACCAGCCTGGGTACGGTGTTCACCGAATTCGAAGTCACGCAGATCTCCTTCGGCGGCATGCGCTCTTTCAGCAACGAAGTCACCGTGGACGGAGCGGATTTCATCAACGCAGCCAGCGGCATTCAGCGCGCCACTCCGCCGCAGGCTTCCGTAGAGGAATTTCGAGTCGTCAACAACAGCTTTGGCGCGGATTACGGCCGGGCTATCGGCGGCATCGTCAACATCGTAACTAAATCCGGAACCAACGATTTCCACGGCTCGGTGTACGAGTACCTGCAGAACGGCGCCACCGATGCGCGCTCGTTGCTTGCGCCCGGCGCGAGCGCCACAACGTTCGCGGTACCCAACACCTTTCGCGAAAACCAGTTTGGAGTCGCCTTGGGCGGCCCAATCAAGAAAGACAAGACCTTCTTCTTCGTCAACTACGAAGGGAAACGCAGCGCGCAGACACCGCTGTTCGCGCCAGATCTGATCGCCAATGACGCCCTCCCCACCGGAAACTTGGAGCTCATTGACCTCGCGAAGGCGCAGATGGGACTTGCCCCCGAAGGCTGCTTTAATACTTTGGCCGCCTGCGGCAACGCCTCCACCGGCGGTCTGACTCCGCAGCAAGCCTTTGGCTATCTCGATGGTTTCACTACGAACTACAACGACGACAACGGTTTCCTCCGCATCGACCAGCAGGTCAATGCCAATAACCGCGTCGCTATCCGCTACAACGTCGAAGACGTCCGTGCCTCCGGCGAGCTTGTCGGCGACCCGCTGGATGATGGCGGCATCGCCGTTCCCAGCGCCGGCCGCGACCTCTTTACCCGCGACCAAGCCGTGGTCGCCACCTGGTCGGACTTGCTGAGCCCCAACGTGGCCAATTCCCTCGTCGCCCAGTACGCTCGCCGCCACTATTACTTCCCCGGCGCTACCGGGCAGCCCGATCTCGATTTGGCCAACGATCTTCAATTCGGCCACAACTTCGGCGCCAATGACGCGCTGTACGAAACCCGCGTCGAGCTTGGCGATACCGTTTCCTGGGTCAAGGGCAACCACATCGTCAAATTCGGCACGGATGGCAACTGGCTCACCAGCCTCGAGAATTTTCCTGGGTTCACTCCCGTCCGCCTGATCATCCCGGCGGGGCTCCCCTGCTTGTATGATTTCTCGCAGTATGTGGCGGGATCAACCACTGGGCCCCTGGCCGGTCCGGCGGCCACCTGCCCGGTTGCCGCCGACAACGGCGTTATCGTTGCCTACGCCGGTGTGCCGCTGCCCACTTCCCCGAATTTCCAGAGCGGCGCGCCGCTCGTGCTCGCCTCCAACGGGACCAATCTCAACACCTCGACGTGGGCCAACGCCTATCCGCAGTCGCTCTTCAACAACTACAGCAAAGTGATCGACCATGGTTATTGGGGCGGCTTTCTGGAAGATCAGTGGAGAATTACCCCAAAGCTGACCCTAAACTACGGTCTCCGCTGGGACTTTGAATCCGGCCTCGGAGACTTTGTAAAGCCCGATTACAACGAATGGCAACCTCGAGTCGGCCTAGCCTACTCGCCTGACAGCAAGACCGTTTTTCGCGCCGGTTTCGGCATGTTCGACGACCGCTACAACTTAACTTTCTTCTTCGTGCCCAACACCCAGAAGACGGTTCCCGGCTACCTTTGCGGTAATAATGCACCCGCGAATGTCGCGACCGCTTGCACTGCGGACGGAATAGCGCCTCAGAATCTATCGTTTACTGCCCACGGCAATGCGATGGCCACTCAGGGCTATCAACTGGCTGGCTTTGTGGCTCCCAACGCTGCATCGTTCGGAAAGAGCGTCATCCAGACCGGTGGCTATGATGCGCTCAATCCAATCTCTCTCGTGGGTACCTGCTTCATGGGCTCGACAGTGCCCGTACCGATTCCGGGCAAACTTCCGGGGTCCGAATGCGGCATTGGTACCGGCGGCATGGAATACAACAGCGCGTTTCCTTACGCCGAACAGGCCAGCGCCGAAATTGACCGCCAGTTCGGCGGAGGCTTTGCGCTGAACGTCGGCTACCTGTTCGTGGGTGGCCACCGGCTGGTCCGTGGCAACAACGTCAACGTCCCGTGCCCTGTCATGACGTCGGCGCCGGGTCCGTACGGTGGAGGCTGGACCGCAGCGGAAGCCGCCGCCAATACCTCTCTAAACCCAGCCGGAGCCACAGATCCCACCGGCGATTGGGTCCAGGGAATGCTGCATGCAAACGGCTCGTTCTCAAGCTGTTCGAATGGCACACCTATGCTCGGTAGCGGCGCGCTGGCCGGCTTAGGACCATTCTTCTCTGGGGTTTCTGGCAGCGGCTTGCAAACCATCAGCGCAGGACTGCTCGATTACAACAACGACGTCGCCAATGCCCGATACAACGGATTGACCGTCACCGCCATCGAGCGCCTCGGCAACTACTTCAACCTGACCGCCAACTACACCTACTCGCATACCATCGACAACGGCAACTTCACCACCTTTATCAACCTCCCGGTGAACCAATTCAACTACCGCGCCGAGGAGGCCAATTCCAACCAGGACCAGCGGCACCTCTTGGTCACCAATTTCACCGCCAACTCGCCCACCACCGGCTCGTGGTGGCGCCGTGACTGGCTCTTCAGCAGCATCATCACCTTGGGTGCAGGCCGCCCGTTCACGATCTACTACGGCTCGCCTTCGCTGAACGATTTCGCCGGCGGGTCCACGGATCGCGTTGGTGGCGCAGGCGTCCCGGGCACCCACTGCGCTACAACCGCCACGTGCCAGACCATGATCCCGCGGAACACCTACATAGGCGACGCGCTCTACTCCTGGGATCTTCGCATCGGGCGATCCTTCGCGATTCGCTCCAACATGAAGCTGGCGCTCGCCGTGGACGCCTTCAACGTCCTCAACCGCCCCAACGTCGATCAGGTCTACTCGATCTACGGCTCGCCTGTTTTCTGCGGTTCCACTCCCACCATTCCCAGGCATTATAACGATGCAGTGAGCCGTGAGATTCAAGCAGGCTCAACTGCGATGGCGTGCCCGGTGGGCAACATACCGCTTGGTCCGAATGCGGGCAGCGTTGCCTTTACTCCGATCGCCGCCCAATTCCCGGCTTCGTCTGGCGCGTCGCTGTTCATTCCGAGCGAGCCCACTTCAACCTTCGGCACGCCGGAAACCATGCTCAATCCGCGCCAGTTCCAATTCTCGGCAAACATCAGCTTCTAGTTGCCGAGGTCCCCAGCGCGCTCTTGCGCGATGGGGTGGAAGCCGCAAGAGAAACCGCTTCGCAGCAGAAGGCCGGGCCACAAGCCCGGCCTTCTTTTTTGCGCTGAAAAATTGCGCTCATTCGGTTGTCACTGCGCGCTCGCTGTAGTAACCTTCCGCCCCGTCTGCTTCCCGAGCGCGGTGTGGCGCCTGGAATTGGCAGGCGGTTTTGAGGACAGAATCTTGGGGACGCTTTTCTCTTTGCTTCGCATTCTTCGTCTCGATCTCAAGGTGACCTCGCGGCTTTCTAAGCTGCCACAGCGCATCTCTGTGGACGAATGCCAATCGTGCAACACCAACGTATTCCGCATATGAAACTCGACTCCAAACCCGAGCCCGTAGAAGTCGACTTCGCCCGCTCGGCGATCGTCGTGGTCGATATGCAGAACGCCTTTGTAAACAAAGGCGGCACGCTCGATCTTGCCGGCATCGATCTTTCCGATGCAGCCCGCGTCGTCCGCGTGATTCGCAACGTGCTCGACGCCGCGCGCGCGGCAGGCGTGACCATCGTGTATCTGCAAGTTGGTTACAAGCCCGATCTCAGTAACGCCGGAGGCCCGCGCTCGCCCAACTACTACAAAGAAACCGCCATGCACCTGATGTGCACCCGGCCGGAGTTGAAGGGCAAGCTCCTCACCGAAGGTTCCTGGGACTTCGCGGTCGTGGACGAACTCGCGCCGCAGCCTGCCGATATCGTCATCACCAAGACGCGATACAGCGGCTTTGCCGGCACCACCCTCGATTCGCAATTGCGCGTGCGCGGCATTCAATATCTTTTTTTCACCGGGATCACCACCAACGTCTGCGTCGAGTCCACCTTGCGGGACGCCTATTTCCTCGACTACTGGCCGATCCTGCTCGCCGACGCCACCATGGCCGCCGGCGATCGCAGCGTGTACGAAGCGTCCCTCTTCAATGTAGAATCCTTCTTCGGCGGGACGCTAAAATCCGAACAATTACAGTCATCGCTTCTCGAATTCTCCGGCGGGGTGGCTCGTGTGGACCGTTGATATCGACGTAGGCGGCACGCTCACCGATGGTTTGTTCACCAACGGCAATGAAGTGGTTTCCGTGAAGGTCGATACCACTCCGCACGACCTCACCGTCTGCCTTTTCGACTGCCTTAGTCAGGCGGCCGAGAAGCTGAAATTTCCGGATACCCTCGCCTTCCTCGAAGGCGTCGAGCTCATCCGCTGGTCCACCACCATCACTTCCAACGTGCTCGCCGAGCTGCGCGGTCCCCGCATCGGTCTGCTGATCACCAAGGGACACGAGCACGACCTCTACGGCGGCGATTCGCAAAGCGCCATTCTCGGCAAGTTGCTCAGCCAGCAAGACGTGATCGGCATGAATGGCGCCGCCGACGAGACCGCCATCATGAATGCCGCGCGCGGTCTGCTCGAAAGCGGCGTGCGCCGCATCTGCGTCAGCCTGCAAGGTTCGCATCGCCAACCCGAACGCGAACTAGCCATGAAGAAAATCATCGACCAGCAGTATCCCGATCACTTCCTCGGCTCTGTCCCGGTGCTGGCCGGCAGCGACATTTCCAAAGTTTCCGACGATCGCACGCGCACCTTCTGCGCGGTCATCAACGCCTATTCACACGGCGCTTTGGCCGCCACGCTCTTCAAAGCGGAAGATGACCTCCGCCAGAATCAACGCTACTTGGGCACCTTTCTCGTCAGCCACATCAATGGTGGCGTCGCCGGTATCGCCAAAACGCGCGCCATCGACACCATCGAATCCGGGCCCGTCCTCGGCATTCTCGGCAGCGCCTATATCGCCAAAGCCCAAAATTTGAAAGACGTCATCGCCATGGATATCGGCGGCACCACCGCCAAAATCAGCGTCCTCTCTGGCGCCGAACCTATCTATCGCAAGCCGTCCGATCTCTTCGGCATTCCTGTCGAGCTTTCGCTTCCTTACTTGCGCTCTATCGCGCTTGGCGGAGGCAGTGTCGTCAAGCCTTTACCCGGCGCCAAGGGCGAGCAAGTGCAGCTCGGTCCCGAAAGCATGGGCTCGTATCCCGGCCCTGCCTGCTACGGCCTCGGCGGCGATCAACCCACGCTCACCGACGCGTTCGTAACCGCTGGCCTGATCAATCCCGAGTATTTTCTCGGTGGCGCCAAGCCCATCGATCGCGAGCTGGCGCGCAAGACCATCGAAGATGCCGTAGCGCAGCCGTTAAAAATTTCCGTCGAAGACGCTTGCCGCGCCATCATCGGCCGCGCATTCGATATGGTCGCCGCGATGATCTCCGGCGCGCAATCGGAATTGCAACAGGATCTTTCTCGCCACGAACTGTTCGCCTATGGCGGCAATGGCGGCCTCTTCGCATGCGGCGTCGCCGAACGCGCCGGCTTGAACTCCGTCCAAGTTTTCGCGCTCGGTCCGGTGTTCAGCGCCTTCGGCTCGTCCGTTTCCGATATTTCGCATGTCTATGAACGCGCCGTCCCCGAGTCGCAAATTTCAGACTCGCTGGCCGCGCGCCTTCGCACCATGCTCGACGAAATGAAAAAAGAAAGCGCGCAGGATTTGCTCGGCGAAGGCATCCGCCCCGAGCATCTGACCTACGGCATCGAATTCGAAGTTTCCGGCAAGGGCGCGCACACCGTGCCGATTGCCTGCGAAGAGTCGGCTCTGCGCTCCGCCGCCGATTTGGAGTCGGCGCTGCGCAAATCGCTAGGCGCGTCCAGCGGCCCGCTCTCGCTCGATCTTTTCCGCCTGCGCGTGAAAAAGCCCATGGCCAAGGCCCAGCTCGTCGAGCAGCCCCTGCAATCGTCCGATTCGGCGCACGCGCAAATGGGCAAGCGCCAGGTCTTTTGGGGCAGCCGCGGCGGCGAAGCGCAGGTCTACCGCTGGGAATGGCTGCGTCCCGGCAATCAAGTCGAGGGCTGCGCCGTGCTCGAAGGCGAACAAACCACATACTTCGTGCCCGATGGCTGGCGCATGGTCATCGACGCGTATGGCAATGGCAGGCTGAACCGGGTTTAGCGGATCGGCCCGTCGCGCCAAGCGCGGGCTGCTGAAAGCGAAAATACATGTCGCCCGAACCGCAACAACGCATTCGCATCACCGAATATCTCGATATCGATCTCGAGAAAGAGCTGTGGGTCTGCAATCGCTGCAACCACGTCCTTGGCCCTGCGCGCGAAAATTACAAAAAGGGCTGCAAGGTCTACGATCGCGACCCCCGCGAAATCCATCAGCAGCTGGTCACCGGCGCGTTCAATTTCTCGCCCGATCCTCAGTGGGTCCGCATCGTGGAGTGCTATTGCCCCGGCTGTGGTACCCAAATCGATACCGAGTATCTTCCTCCGGGCCACCCGATTACCTTCGACATCGAAATCGATCTGGATGCCCTGAAGGAACGCCTGCGCAAAGGCGAATACGTCATCCGCTCCCAGCGGCTCGAGGCTGCCGAATGAACTCCGTGGATATCGACGTCGGCGGCACCTTCACCGACTTGGTTCTCAATTTCAACGGCAAGTCGCTGATCAAGAAAGTTCCCACCACTCCTTACGATCTATCCGTCTGCTTTTCGCGCGTGATCGAGGAAGGCGCCGGCGCGCTCGGACTCAAAATCGAAGAGCTCCTGCCCGCGGTGGACATGATTCGCTACTCCACCACCATCGCCATGAACCGCCTGATCGAGCGAAAGGGTCCCCGCCTCGGGCTCATCACCACCGAGGGCCACGAGGACGTGGTCCTGATCGGCCGCGGCGCGCAGTGGATCGACGGCACCCGCGTGCAAGAACGCCGCAACCTTGCCGTGCAGCATAAGCCTGAGCCGCTGATCCCTCGCGAGATGATCGTCGGCGTGAAAGAGCGCGTTGACTCGCGCGGTTTGATCATTCGGCCCCTCGATGAAAACGACGTGCGCGAGAAAGTCCGCTACCTCGTGAATCACGGCGCGCGCGGCTTCGTCATCTCGCTGCTGTGGGGCTTCCTGAATCCGGTTCACGAGCGCCGCGTCAAGGAAATCATTCGCGACGAGTACAAGGAATTCCACATCGGCTATATGCCCGTCGTGCTCGCCGGTCAAGTCGTCGGCAAACTGGGCGAATACGAGCGCACCATGGCCGCCATCCTCGACGCCTACCTCCAGCGCTCCATGCAAATCGAGCTTTCCGCCATGTGGGATAAGCTCCGCGAGCGCGGCTATAACAAGCCGCTGCTGATGATTCAAAGCTCCGGCGGAATCGCTGAAGTTTTCCGCACCTCCGCCAGCCGCACGTTCAACAGCGGCCCGGTCTCGGGTTTGATGGGCGCCCATCACGTCGCCAAATCGCTCGGTTATCAGAACGTGGTGATGACGGATATGGGCGGCACCAGCTTCGACGTTGGTCTGGTCGTGAAAGATAGCGTCCGCAGCTACGATTTCCGCCCCATCATCGACCGCTGGATGGTCGGCATCACCATGATTAAGACGCTTTCCGTCGGCGCGGGCGGCGGCTCCATCGCATCCGTGAATCGACTGCTCGAAAATTCCGTGCAAGTCGGTCCGCGCAGCGCAGGTTCGATGCCCGGCCCTGCATGTTTTAATTTGGGCGGTACCGAGCCCACCGTTACCGATGCCGATCTCGTGCTCGGCTATCTGAATCCGGATTTTTATTACGGCGGCAAAATGCGCCTCGATAAAAACCGCTCCCTTCAGGCCATCCGCAACAAGATTGCCAAGCCGCTGGGAATCGGCGTCGAAGAGGCGGCCATGATTATTCGCCGCATCGTCAACGCCAACATGTCCTCGGCGATCATGAAGGAAGTTCACCTGCGCGGTTACAGCCCGGAGGAATTTATTCTTTTCGTTGGCGGCGGCGCCGGCGCCACCCATGCCGAAGGCTTCAAGGGCGATATTCCGAAAGCGGTGATGTTTCCGTTCTCACCGGTTTTCTGCGCCTACGGCTCTTCGACCATGGACATCATGCACGTCTACGAAGCGTCGAAAAAATTGACCATGATGACCCCCGGCGATCAGCAGCTCACCGCGGAATACGACGCATTCAATGCCACCGTTCGCGGCCTGCTGGAGCAAGCGCGCAAGGATCTGCTGGCTGACGGGCTCGATCCCGAAAAAGCCGCCTTCGTTCTCGAGCTCGATATGCTCTACGGCGGCCAGTTCCACGTCAAGCGCGCGCTTTCGCCGCGCCTTTCGATCAAATCGGCGGAAGACGTGCGCGCCATCTGCGATGCCTTCAACAAGGAATTCAGCGAAGCCTTCAGCCCGTTCGTGGTCAATCCCGAGGGCGGAATTTTCATCGAGAGCTTCATTTTGAAGGCCATCGTCACCACGCCGAAAGTGCATTTGGCGAAACTGCCTCTCGAAAAAAGCGACCCCTCGGCGGCCCGCAAGGGCGAGCGGCCGGCTTACTGGTCCGAAGCCCGCGATTTCCGCCAGACGCCGGTTTTTGACTACGATTCGCTGCGCCCCGGCAACGTGATTCAGGGGCCCGCGATCGTCGAGGGCGAATACACAACCATGGTCGTGCCTCCGCTCATGCGCTTTTCGATTGACGAGCGCGGGCTTGGAATTTTGGAAGACTAAGCGAATCGAGGAATCTCAATGCCCATTCCCACACTGGCCGAAAAACTCCAATGGCTCAAGCCCTCGCCTGCCACCGACTACGAAAAAGAATGCGCCGCCAAGATTCATCAGGGCGACTACGAAATCGGCGTGCAGATCACCAACGACATTCTCGATGAAGCCATGGAAGTCTTCGTCCGCGCCTCGCGCAGTTATTTCGGCGTCTCCGGTGATTCCATGGTGGCCATCTTCACCGCCAACGGCGATCTGATCAACGGAGCGTGCGGCACCTACCTGCACGCCATCATTCAGCCCATCATCATCAAGTTCGTGAAGAAGTATTACGCCGAAAATCCCGGCATTCGCGATGGAGACATCTGGTACACCAACGACGCGCTCTACGGCGGCATCCACAATCCCGATCAAGTCGCGTTGATGCCGATTTTTCATAAAGGCAAGCTGCTCGCCTGGGCATCCGCCGCGCTGCACACCACCGAAACCGGCGCAACCGAACCCGGCGGAATGCCGGTCAGCGCAAAAACTCGGTTTGAAGAGGGTCTGAACCTCCCGCCGATTAAAATCGGCGAGAATTTCGAAATCCGCGCCGATTTCCTGGAAATGTATTGCGCTTACGGCATGCGTGCGCCCGCTATGTTCGTCTCCGATTTGCGCGCGCGCTGCACCACCGCGGATCGCGTTCGCGTTCGCGTGCTGGAACTCGCCGAAAAGCGCGGCGCCGATTTTGTCGTCGGCCTGCTCCGTAAAATGTCCGACACCGCCGAAGCCGGCGCTCGCAAGAAAATCCGCGCCCTGCCCGACGGAAAATTCCGCGCCGTCACCTTTAACGACGCCATGGGCTGGACGCCCGCGCTGGTCCGCTCCTGCGCGCTGACCATCACCAAAAAAGGCGAGCACCTAATCTTCGATTTTGAAGGCACTTCCCCCGAAACGCCGTCTTCCTACAACGTCCACCCCCAGGCCGTCGTCGGCCATATCGCCAATTTCATGTACGAGTACATGTTCCACGACCTGCCCATCGCCAGCTCCACCTTTGCTCCCATCGATTTTGTTTTTCCAGAAGGCAGCCTGGTCTACCCCAGCAAAATGGCGGCCACCAGTTGCTGCGTCTACATCGGAATGCAGGCGCGCAACGCCACGCAAAGCGCCTTCGCGAAAATGGTTTTTTCCAATGCCGCGCTATGGGAGCAGGTGGCCGCTCCTCCCGGCAGCCAGCACACTTCGCAGATTTGCGCCGGGGTCTCGCAATGGAATCTTTCCGTTTCTGACGTGCTCTCGTTCATGCTCAACACCATGGGCCAGGGCGGTCGCGCCGCCGACGACGGCATGGATTCCTACGGTTTTGCCTGGTGCGCCTTCGGACGCGCCCCCGATTCCGAACAGGTGGAAAGCGAGCTGCCCATCACCGTCACGCTTTCGCAGCATTGGAAAGATTCCTCCGGTCCGGGATTGCGCCGCGGTGGCACCGGCGCCACCCAGCACTGGATGATCCACAAAGTTCCCGGCGTCGTTTCGATGTGCATGGGGAACGGCAGCAAGGTCCCGCTCGGCCAGCCGCTTTTCGGAGGCTACGCATCTTCGCCGATTCCCGGCATCACCATTCAAAAGGCCAACTTGCTCAAAGAGATGAAGGAAGGCGACCCGAATCTCACCCTCGATTTTCGCTCCATTATCGAGAAGAACTCCATTCACGGCCAGTGGAACTACGAGCTGGTCGCTCGCGGCCCCCGTCCCTATGCCGAGGGCGATGTGCTTTTCGGTTTCAGCGGCGGCGGTCCCGGATACGGCGATCCGCTCGAGCGCGATCCGCAGCTGGTGATCGACGACCTGCGCAAGAAAATAATTTCCGAGTGGACCGCGCGCAACATCTACAAAGTCGTCTACGACCCCGAGCGCGAAAAAGTCGACGTGGAGAAAACCAAGCAGCAGCGCGATGACGAGCGCCGCGCGCGGCTCGCTCGCGGCAAATTCTTCGCCGAATTTGAAAGCGAGTGGAACAAGAAAAGCCCTCCGAAAGAAATCCTGCAGTGGTACGGCTCCTGGCCGGATGGCAAGCCCACCGCGCCCGTCATCCGCTAGCGGGACATGCCTGATAATCAAACGCCCAGGCAGATCGTCAAAAATCTGTTGCAGGGAATCGCCCCGCCGCGGCCGCTGTTCCTCCCGATCGTCTTCGCTCGCGGCGCGCGCATCGAAAATCTCGCTTTCCGCGATTTCCTGTCCAGCCCGCAGAAAATCTTTAATTCGCTGCGCCAGATTCGCGGCCATCTTCGCTCGGACGGTATTACCTGCTACTTCGATCCTCTTCTCGAAGTGGAAGAGCTCGGCGCCGAAATCGAGTGGGATCAAGCCGGCGTGCATCGTACGCTGTACTGGCCGCATCACGACTCGTCGAGCGAGTTTTCCGCGCAGCTGCCGGACCAGCCGAAAGACAGCCGGGTGGCCGTCGCCGTGGAAGTGATCCGCCGCCTCAAAGCGGTCACGCGTGATGATTGCCTGCTCACCGCGGGCATCAGCGGCCCAATCACTCTCGCCGCGCAGCTCATGCAGCTCGATCTCGCCAACCCGCTTCGCTATGCTGAAATTCTCCCGTCCACTCTCGATTTGACTGCCTCGGTAGTCTCAGGAATCGCGCGCGCCTTCGTCGAGGCCGGCGCCAATGTGATTTTTCTGCGCGAGGACGTCACTCCCATTCTCTCCGCGGAAGACGCCGAAGATTGGTCCTCGCGCCTTGGCACGGCGCTGAATATCGTCCGTTTCTACGAAGCGCTGCCCCTCTTGCTGTTGACCAGCCATTTCACGAACGTGGAAGTTTTGCAAAGTATCGCCAGCCAATCATGGGATTGCGTCGTCTGCTTTTCGCTCGAAGGAATTACCGCCCGGAATATTGAAACGATTGCGGGCATGGGCCCGGGCAAAGCCGGAATCGCGTTGCCCATCGCCTGGTTCGAATCCGGCGCGCCGCAAACTCCGAATCCAGAATTCTTGCGCCATGCGGTTTCGCAAATTCAGCCGGCTATCGTCACGACGTCCGGCGACATGCCCGCCTCCGGCGATTTTGAACGGCTCAAGCGCATGTGGGAAGATATGCGCCAATGAGCGACGCCAAAAAATCCCAAGTTGCGCCGGGCCGCGTAGCGGCTGCAGCCGGCGGCGTGCGCCGCGTCCGCATGCGCACCTCGGGAGCGACCCTCCAACTTCTTCCCGCCGGCGTGATGCTCATCAAGCCGGAAGAAGATCTGCAGCCCTATCCCAAAGTGCTCACCGATCGGCTCGCGCATTGGGCCAAAGTCTCTCCCGAAAAAGTCTGCATCGCGCGCCGCGGCGCCAATGACGAATGGACGCGTCTCACCTACTCGCAAGTCTGGGAGTCAGTGCGCTGCATCGCTCAGGCGCTGCTCGATCGCGGCCTATCCGTCGAACGCCCTGTCGCAATTCTCTCCGAAAACGATCTTGAACATTATTTGCTGATGCTCGCCGGACAGCACGTTGGCATTCCGACCGCGACGATTTCTCCATCCTATTCGCTGGTCTCGAAAGACTTCGGCAAGCTCCGCCACTGCATGAAAGTTCTCACGCCCGGGCTGGTGTTCGCCTCCGATGGCCAGCGTTACGCGCCCGCCATCGAAGCCGTAGTCGACGAGCACGCCGAGGTGGTCGTCACCACCGCGCCGCCCGGCCGCCGCAAATCCGGGGTCTTCGCTTCGCTCCTGGAAACAAACCCGACCGGCGCGATCCGCGAAGCCCACGAAAAGATTCGCCCGGACGATATCGCGAAATTTCTTTTCACCTCCGGCTCCACGGCGCTGCCCAAAGCGGTGATTAACACGCACCGCATGATCTGCAGCAATCAGCAGCAGATCGCTCAGCTCTTCGGTTTTCTTCAGGACGATCCGCCCGTGATACTCGATTGGCTCCCGTGGAACCACACCTTCGGCGGCAATCACGACACCGGAATCGCGCTTTACAACGGCGGCACCTTCTACATAGACGACGGACGGCCCGGCCCTGGCTGGATCGAAAAAACTGTCCGCAATCTGCGCGAAATCTCCACCACCATTTTTTTCAACGTGCCCAAGGGCTACGAAGACTTGCTTCCTTTTCTGCGCGCCGACCGCGAGCTGCGCGAATCTTTTTTCCGGCGCCTGGGAATGATGTTCTACGCCGGCGCGGGCCTCTCCCAGCCCGTGTGGGACGCCTACCGGCAGCTGGCTTTCGAAACCTGCGGCGAGCGCATCATCATGGCCACCGGGCTCGGCTCCACGGAAACTTCTCCGATGGCCATTCAAACCACGTGGGAAACCGATCGCGCTGGCATCATCGGCATTCCCGTTCCGGGTATTGAACTGAAGCTTGTGCCGCACGAGGGCAAGCTCGAGGCGCGCGTGCGCGGACCCAACGTCACGCCCGGCTACTGGCGCCAGCCGGAACTTACCGCGAAAGTTTTCGACGCCGACGGTTTTTATTCCTTCGGCGACGCGGTGAAGCTCATCGATCCAGACGACGTCAACAAGGGCCTGCTCTTCGATGGCCGCCTGACCGAAGATTTCAAGCTCGCCAACGGCACGTGGGTAAGCGTCGGTCCGCTGCGCGCGAAGTTGATCGCCCACTGCGCTCCATTCCTGCGCGACGCAGTGATCGCCGGCCTCGACCGCGACTTTCTCGCCGCCATTTTGTTCGTCGATGCCGACGCCTGCCGAGCGCTCGCGCCAGAACTGCCGTCAAGCGCCCAGCTGGCGGAAATCGTCGCCAACGATCAAGTCCGCGCGCATTTTCACGTGCTTCTGAAAACTTTGTCACAGCAATCGACCGGCAGCTCGAATCGCATCGCGCGCGCGGCGCTGGCCGGCGAGCCGCCGTCGCTCGATGCCGGCGAAATTACGGACAAGGGCTCCTTCAATCAGCGCGTGGTGCTCGATCGTCGCGCCGCTCTCGTCGACGAGCTATACGCCGCAGAGCCCGCGCCGCGAATCCTCCGCGTTTGAATCTTCGTTTTCAGAGGGCAGGGAATCGATGGGCGGACGCGGCTCCGGCCACAAATCCGAAAGGGCCCGCAGGGCGCGTTTGCAGAATATCCAGAAAGCCCGCGCCGCGCGCAAACGTACTCCGCTGCCTTGGCGCAGCGGCCTCGAATCGCGCATCATCGAGCAGCTCGTCTGGCAGTGGTGGAATGATCCCGGTCCGCGCAAGTGGCCCGCATACCGCGTTGCGCGCTTTTTGGACGTGAGTCATACCTGGATCGCCAAGCTCGTCAAGCGTTTCCAAGCCGATCCCGATCGCATGCGCCGCCGCATGCGCGCCTTCGCTCCCGCCAATTTCGAAAAGCTGCAGCGCGCCCGCCAGGAAACAATCTGGCAGCGCGAACACGGCCGGCTGCGCGGCCCCATCCGCTGGCGTCGCGTGAAGTACTCCCTCGATGGCACAAGCAGCGCACTGCTGTTGTCCAGACCAAATCGGAGCAGCGCCGTCGCGATCCGTTTTCCGCGAGCCCTCTCGGCGCGCCACGCCCGGGGCTCAGCGCGACAAATCTCAGCAAAACAGCCAGCCCTCACCTCCGCGCAACTCCTTCGCGCCGGCGCCCGATCTCCCGCCCTGGGCCCGCGGAATTGTTTTCGGCGCGTGACGCGCCGGAAAATCAAAGCGGCTTCAGCCGCTGAATCTCCCTTGCCAGGCATGGCAGAATGCATCCCAACCATGGAAGCGGCAATCTTCGTCGGCGTGCACGGAGCGGGGAAGAGCACGTTCTATCGCGAGCGGTTTTTCAACACACACGTGCGCATCAATCTCGATATGTTCAGAACGCGTCACCGCGAAAAACTCCTGCTGGAGGCGTGCCTGGAAGCGCGGCAGAGTTTTGTGGTCGACAACACCAATCCCACGGTTGCTGATCGCGCGCGTTATGTGGTTCCCGCTCGCGAGCGCGGGTTCTATTTCTTCGACGTGGAGTTGAGCGGCGCGATGAAGAGGAACCAGCAGCGGCTCGGTTTACAACGCATCCCTGTCGCTGGCGTGACAGGGACGTTTCGCAAGTTGCAGGCGCCAACACTCGATGAAGGATTTCACCAAATTTTCACCGTAAGCGTGATTGACGGCAACGGTTTCAACGTGACGATACGGCTTTGACCGAGCTGGGCCGGCGAATGTGCTCTGGGGCAACTGTGACCGTATGGCAAGATGCCGCGTTAAAGGCCGCGGCGTTACGTCACCGCCCTTTATAGCTTATCTAAAGTCGGACTGGCCGCTCGAATCCCGGCGGTGCAGCACCGGAGGCTGGTCGCTATTCTGTTGCTGTGGCTGCTGCTGCCCCGAAGTGCCGTTGTTCGTTTTCCGCTCCAGCACCGGGCCGTTCGTGGGCTTCGTGAGCTTCCCGCCGGACTCGTAAATTTCCAAGCGATGCTTCACCTGTTCGAACTCGGAAGTGTCAACCACGTACTCGGGCCTGGGCGGCAGGATCGTGGCAATTTCGTGTTGAACCGCCGTGATGCGGCTCTCCGTGCCCGGATGGTCGGAAAAAAGCGTCGAGGGTACGCTTGGCTCGCGAAGTTCCTGCGACTCCACCAGCTCGAAAAAGTTGATGAACGCGTTGGGATCGTAACCCGCCTTATACATGTACTCGGTTCCCAGATAATCCGCCTGCGCTTCGTCCTCGCGGCTGAATTTTAGAAACGCCACTGGAACGGCCGCGTTCACGCCCTCGTAAATCCCGATGCCCGCCCAGCTGTAGGGAATCATCACCGACAGCGGAATCATGGCGATCTGCGCCAACTCCTCCTTGGTCTCCTGCTTGGCGCCATGGCAAGCGGCCACATGAGATATCTCGTGCCCGATCACGCCGGCCAGCTCCGCTTCGTTTCTCGCGTGCGTGATGATGCCGCTGTAGATGAAGACAAAACCGCCGGGCAGCGCGAACGAATTCACCACGCTCGAATCCACCACGTAAAACTTATAACCCACGCGCGCGTCCGAATTCCGAACGATATTCTGTCCAACTTTGTTGACGTAGGCGTCGATGATTGGGTCCTTCACCAGCACCGCGGAAGCGAGCACCTGCTGCGCCACTTGCTTGCCCATCTCCACCTGGCTCTTCATCGAATAAAAGTCCAGCCCTCCGCAGAGGTTGCGCTGGCCGATTTGATTGATGTCCGCCCATTTCAGGCGCCACCCGCTATACCCGGAATCTTCCAGACGTTGCGCTTCCGTCAGCGGCTGCGTTGTCGTCTCCGTGGCCGCTTGCACGGGAACGGCTAAAAGCGTGGCGCCGAAAAGCGCTGCGATTGCGATCGTGGCGGTCAGCAATTCCGCCCATCTCACGGTTCTCATGGCCGGGCCTCCGGAGCGGGAACTGGCATCTGCGCGTTTATACCACTCAGACTACGCCTTGTTGATTGGATTGTCAGCGCCCAGGAAAGGTTGTGGCCGGCACACTGGCTAACACTGCGCACGGGCCATCGGGTTCAAGGGACGGAATGTTTTCGTCAGTCGTGCAGGACCACACTCAGGAGGGAAGCGTTGATGTGAATCTCGCCGTTGTACTCGATGAAGCCAAGTTTCTTGAATTTGTTCATGAAGAAATTCACGCGCGAACGCGTTGTGCCAACCATTCCCGCCAGCATCTCTTGCGATATTTTCGCCAGCACCTTCTGCGGCTGGTCTTCCTTGCCGTAGCGCGCCAGCAGCAGCAGCGTGCGCGCCAGGCGCTTCTCGCTCGAGTTAAACAGCTGATCGACCAAATCTTCTTCGATGCGAATGTTCCTCGAAAGCATGTAGGTGATGAAACGGTCCGAGAACTCATGTTCCGAATGAAGGACGCGAATCATCTCCTTCTTTTCGATCGCCAGGACTGTTGTCGCCACAATTGCCGTGGCCGTCCCGATCCGAAGCGATTGCCCCGCGAGGCATCCTTCGCCGAAAAAATCGCCGGGCCCGAGCACTCCCACCACGGCCTCTTTCCCGGTTTCGTTGACGACCGAAAGCCTCACACCGCCTTTCTGAATGTACAGCACGTTCGTGCCTTGGTCGCCCTGCGAGAAGATTGTCTCGTTTTTCTTGAACTCCGCAACCTTGCGGGCCACTCCCGCCGAATCAAGAAACGCCTGAGCGTCAAACACCTCTTTGGCGTCGGTTTTCCGTCGATTTGGGCGTTTGGCAGGCACTCTGTCAGGGCCGGTATCGTAGCACGCTCGTGCAAATTATCCGTCAAATGTGTGCACAACTGAACAGATATCAACCGCAAGCTCTTCTAAGATGTGCCTGTGAGTAATGCAATCAGAACCGGGGCGAAACAGGGCCAACAGATTCGGTTCCAACGATATTCGATCTCGCAGGTTTCTGCCCACTCCAACCCGCACTAGCAGTTTTCTTTAGGTCCAATCAGAAATCGCTCAGCTACCCGGCAGCGGGTCGGAGTGTCTCCCTGCGTAGAGGAGGGGATAGAGAAATGCCGCTACTTCAAATAGTCGTGGTTCTTGTTGTGATAGGCGTCCTGCTTTGGTTGGTCAACAGTTTCATTCCGATGCAGGGAACGATCAAATCCATCTTGAATGCGATCGTTGTGATCGCAACTGTTTTGTGGCTTCTCAATATTTTCGGAGTGCTTCATTCGCTCTCTCGTATCCACGTTGGCACGTGAGCGAGCACGGTAACACCGGCCCGCACATCGCGCGAATTACTGTAATGGAGGCAACATACATGAAGGTACTTGCAACCGCTGGCGCAGTATCACTGTTTCTACTTTTCGGAATGGCCGTCCCTGCTTTCGTGCAGGGCGACCACCAGGACCAAGGCGCCAAACCAGCGCAACATGAAGAGCAGGCCAAGCCCGCCAAGCAAGAGCGGCAGGCGAAGCCCGCAAAGCAGGAGACGCAGAGCAGAATGTCGCAACGCGAGCCACAGGCGAAGCTTCTCAAGCAACAACAAGCCAAGCCCGCGCAACGTCGGGAACAGGCCAAATCCACTAGCCAACAAGAACGGCAGCAGGCCCAGCACCAGCAACTTCAGACTCGGTCAAGTAATCAGCGGCAGGCCAAGGTCACCAGACCGCAAGGCCGGCAACAAGCCAGTAACCGCCAACCTCAGCGAAGTGCCGCCGACGAGCAGAGGCAACGCTCGCAGCCCGAATTGCGGCTCAGCGCCAGGGGCAAAGGGCGCATACCCGATGATCGCTTCCGGTCGAATTTTGGCCGTGGGCATGAATTCCGCATCGGCACTCCAAGGCTGGTTGGCGGATATTCGCGCTTCCAGTACGGCGGCTATTGGTTCGGTTTTGTCGATCCGTGGCCGGCCAACTGGTACTACACCGACGACGTCTACGTGGATTACATCAACGGTGGATATTACCTGTGCAACCCGTCGTATCCCGGCACTCAGATCGCCATCAGCGTAGTGCTCTAACCTTTTTTCTCACCGAGCTTCCGGGCGGCTGACGATCCGGAGTTTCCAGCCGTCCGGCGGGCGCGGATTGAAGCGCCCTCACAAAGGTTACGGAGGGAACAAGCTTCCGCAGCCGCAATTCTGATCCTGGAGGTCAGCGATGATACGTAAATCAATCTTGTTTGTTTAGGAATGCTCGCAACCGCGCCGCTTTTCGCGGCTAACAATAAAGAACAAAAGCGGCTTCACGACGCGGGAATCGTGATGCACGAAATCATGAACGTGCCCGAGAATATTCCGCAAGAAGTGCTCGAAAAGGCCGAGTGTGTCATCGTGTTTCCGTCCGTTCTCAAAGCCGCCTTCGTGCTCGGCGCCAGTTACGGCCGCGGAGCCATGGTTTGCCGCACCGGCAAGAATTTCCGGGGACTGTGGGGCGCGCCGGCAATGTACGCGCTCGAGGGCGGTAGCGTTGGATTCCAGATCGGCGGGCAGGCAACCGACCTCGTTCTGCTAGTCATGAACGACAGGGGCGCCAGTTCGATTCTCGAAAGCCAAGTCAAATTAGGGGGGGACGCCTCGGTCGCGGCGGGTCCGGTGGGCCGCGACGCGGCTGCCAATACCGATGCGTACATGCGAGCGGAAATATTGAGCTACTCGCGTTCGCGCGGCCTCTTTGCCGGCATTTCGCTGGAGGGCTCCACGCTTCGGCCGGATAACGACGCGAATGCCGACGTATACGGCCGCAAGTTCACGGCTCGTCAGATCGTCATCGACGGCGAAGCACAAATTCCTCCGTCCGGGCGCCTCTTGGTTACCGTGTTACAGAAGCATTCACCTCGCAATGAGTCCAAAGAAAACTCAGGCAACTAGCGCCGGGCGATTGCCGCTCTTCTGGGATCGAGGCAGGAAGTGGGCCTCGGGAAGAGCGGCACTTCGATTCACAATTCGGCCTTCGCGAACGAAGGGTATCCCGGTGGGGTGTGAAGGTTCGGAGCAAATGTCTTCGCAATTCGAAACTTGCAATCAGGGCGCCTTCAGTCGATCGCCGCCAGTCACCAGCTCCACCGGGAGACGCAGTGGCATTCCTCGCCTGAAGTCTGAAACGATCTAGATCTGCCCTGCGCTAGATTGGTCTCATCGGGGCGGATCGCCGAAAATTCCACAATCCCACGGCAACTAAGCCGATCAGCAAGTAGCCAAGAGTTCCAGACTCTGGGACCGCGGTGGGGTCACCGTTATCCCGCCGATGTTTTCTATTGTGGTTTCCTTCGTCCCCGAACAGCCAACCGTCCTTATGGGAGTCGGAATAAATGAACGACCGAGAATCAATGTCGCCCATGATGATGCCCATGTGAGCGCCCGTTTCCGTCGCGAACAGGCCGGCCATCAAGCGCAGACTGCCGGGCGCGTTCCGTTCCGGAATCGAGTAGCCAAACGTTCTTGGGGAAACCTGAATCGCGGGAGTTGTCTGCGCGTGTCCAAAGGAAGGCGCTCGGTCGGCTCTGCAAACTGGCGCCACTGCAATCAGGAAAGTTCCGCAAAGCAGTAACACTAACCTGGCGTTCATAAGTCTATCTCCTGTGCGCCGGCTAAACCGGCGAGGTGTAGTGAATGAAAAAGTCATACGAACGTGAAGTAGCGACCCACGTCGGCCTCGAGTCATGCGGAGCCGTCCGTGAGGACGGCGTCGAAGCGTTGACA
>Ga0335074_10001548_pt1 | contig 31208 bp, 30 predicted proteins | sample Lox_Sample_23_FD_206715 | JGI IMG/M metagenome (GOLD analysis project Ga0335074, IMG submission 206715) | Soil microbial communities from Loxahatchee National Wildlife Refuge, Florida, United States - Lox_Sample_2.3 | ecosystem: Environmental > Terrestrial > Soil > Wetlands | place: USA... | reverse complement strand
CGCGGAGTGGCTACGTAGAAATTACAAGGCGAGTGGAATCAATGGCTTACATGGATTCCATGGGAAAGTTGAATGGAATCATGTATTTACCACAGTAACTTCGAAGTCATCAGCAAAAAAATCGTTGGCCTGACGATCCTCAACGCATCTTCTGGACCCGTTCGGACTGCGTCGGCCACGCGTGCCTTGACTCTGGGTCGGCTTAGTCTGCAATATCGCACGAAGGCCGTCGTCAGTAAAGAACTCAGCTTCGGCGTGCCCCACTCGAAAGATCATGGCCGAAAAGCCTCCTGTTGTGCTTACCATCGCCGGATTTGACCCATCCTCTGGTGCGGGCGTTACCGCCGATATAAAGACGATCGCGGCCCATGGTTGCTACGGAGTCGCCTGCCTCACGGCTCTGACGGTTCAATCCACGACCGGAGTTCGCAGGGTCGAAGTGGTCGATTCCAGCCTTGTTCGGGATTCTTTAGAAGAACTGGTCAAAGACATGACCATCGATGCCGTTCACATCGGCATGCTGGGTTCGGGCAAAATTGCCGAAATGCTCGCTGACTTTCTGTCGCAGGCGAACGGCCGGCCAGGCAATCGCAAGGTTCGACTTCCAAATGTTGTGCTGGACCCGATCCTGAGATCATCATCCGGCGCCGATCTGCTCGACAAAACTGGAATGACTGTAATGCTCGACCGCCTGATCCCGCTCTCCGATGTCGTTACACCGAATGTGGATGAGGCCGCCGCACTAACCGGGATGAAGGTGACCAACCTCGATGAAATGAAGTCGGCGGCAGGGAAGCTTCATGAACTCGGCGCCCCTGCCGTTGTCATTACCGGCGGACATCTCGAAAAGGCGATCGACTTATTGAGCTTCACGACCAAGCGTGGAATTGAGCACGAGATCTTTAAAGCGGAGCGTCAACGTTCCAATTCTACGCACGGCACGGGGTGTGCTTTCGCGACGGCTATATCCTGTCATTTAGCGCTTGATCGGGGAATTGCGGAAGCTGCGCTCCTGGCGAAGACGTACGTCAGCGCCGCGATTTCGAATGCACACCCGCTAGGAAAAGGAACCGGTCCCGTGCATCATCTTTATCGCATGAACCAGCAGAAGCGCGCCGCTGGCTCTGGGGGAGATGGGGGAGGGTCGTGAAGTCCTAAACAATTATTCGCTGTTGCGTTTACCTGATCGCTTCAGCAAGATACCGGCCACAAAAGCTGCCGTAGCGCCCAGCAGCCACTCAACTCGGTAGATTTGTACCGCCTGCCAATCAACCAGAGTCTTGGCAGTGATGAGTCCCATGCAGAGCGCGCCCGCCACGCAGCCCAAACCAATCACAAAAGCAATCAAAGAAGCGGTGGAAAGGCCAACCCAGCGTTGAATGTTGTGAAAGTGAAGATATTCCAGCCAACTGGGAAAGTCGACTGCGCGCCACGCTTTGCCCGAAACCACGTCAGCGAAAAACATTTGGATTCTGGCCACCACACGCTGCCACCCGTTAGCCAATTCCGCGGCGTCATTCCGGGTGGCCGGACTGAGCGCCTCCGGACGGCTATGTCCGCAGGAATGGCAAAAGCGGGAACCAAGCAGAAACTCGGAGCCGCAACGCGGACATGCCTCCGCCATAGTTGGAATGGTTTGGAGGACGACTTCACCGGCTGCCTTGGGGGAGGGGGGCTGCCAAAATTCCTGCTGGGTTTCCTGCACTACATCCGACATAAATTATTTTTTGCGCCCACGACCTCGGGCTGCTAGTGGCATTCCAGCCGCCAAAACTTTTTCCTAGCGTAAGTGCCGCGACAGCCAACACTTACCATTTTCCGAATCCGACTCTTACCTTCTGCGTTACGCAATTCTTACTCGCGTCGATGCGGAAAATGCACTGTTTACATCAGATGCTGCTTCGTCCTTCTGGGCTGAACAGGTGCGGGAACACTCAAGCATCAGGACCCCCAGAAAGCATCCTAATGAACGAAAGACCAGCGCCGCTCGATTCCTCCGAGCTCCATTCGGAGAACCGGGTCGCAAACAAATGACTTGCGTCTTCCCGCAACCTGGTTTCAGTCTGTGGCTGACCCGAGTATAGGTGAGGGCAATGCCGGTGACAGGTGGCGATGAAGGCACGTCCATAACGCTTCAGGTTCATGCTGCGCAGCATGAACCGTTTGTAAAAAATCGCAAAGGACCAAGCTTCGTGGCGCCAGATTCAGTTAGACTGGGACTACTTCGCTGTGACGATCCAGAGAAACTTCCAGACTTCTCTCCCGTTCCAGACAATTCCTGCGCTGGTCGTTACGGCTACGATCTTTATCACGTTCTTGATTTTCTCCCTTCCTGTGCTTGCTCAAACGCAACCGTCGATTGAACTTGTTCATGGGGCGCCGCACGATGCCGCCACCGACCAGGCATTCGATCACCTCTACAACATGGAGTACGAGCGCGCGACGCAAGAATTCGAGAAGATCTTGGAAAAGCACCCCAATGATTGCTTTGCCGTCAACCACATGCTCTCCAGCATCCTGATGCGCGACCTTTACGAAACCGGCGGGATGAACACCGGCGACTATACCAATGACAGTTTTATTGGACATTCGCCGCGGCCCACCGATCCCAAGGTCAAGCAACGCATCAAGCAGCTTGTCGCGCGCGCCGAGTCAATCGAAGACGCTGACCTCAAAGCGAATCCGAAGGACGTGGATGCCCTCTACTGTCGCGGTGTGACCCGGGCGCAATTCGCGGTGTATACGGGATTGATTGAGCGGGCATGGTTCTCTGCATTGCGCAACGCGGTGGGGGCGCGCCGCGATCACGAGCATGTCCTGGAACTCGACCCGAACTATCTCGATGCGAAGATGGTCGTCGGCACTCACAATTACGTCATCGGGAACCTACCGTGGACTTATCGAACTGCGGCAGCGCTGGCGGGATTGAGCGGCTCAAAGGAAAAAGGTCTGCAGTATCTTCGCGAAGTGGCCCGTGGCGATGCGGAGAACTCCGTTGACGCCAAGGTCTTGCTGAGTTTGTTTCTTCGCCGCGAGCATCACTACGACGAGGCCCTGGGATACATGCGGGACCTCTGCGCGCGTTATCCCAATAATCATCTTTTCCCGACTGAGGTTGCGAACCTGTTGCGGTCGGCAGGACGTCTTGACGAAGCTGAGGCGATGTATCGCCAAGTTTGGCAGAATGGTCGCGAGGGGAAGTACGACCATCTGCGTTACGAAATGGCCGCTTGGGGACTCGGCGATCTTTTGCGTAGCGAGAAAAAGTACGCGGAGGCTGCGGCGGCCTACGACTTGGTAAACCAGGCGCCCAATCCGGATCCGGACATCCTGCAGAAGGCCAATCTCGCTGCGGGAGAAATGTACGATCTCCTTAACCAACGCGATCGCGCCATGAAGAGTTATGAGATTGTGCTCGCCGGCAACGCCAACACCGGTCCCGCCGATCAGGCGCGCCGATATATCCGGGAAGCTTATAGAGAGTAGTCGCGCCTGCAGCTTGGGAACTGCTTTACTTGCTGCCCGAGTTCCCTGCGGTGTCGAATGTCTCCGGCGGATCGAAGAAGCATTGATGCCACATGGCCGAGTCCGATAGCGTCCCCGCACGCCAGTCTCGCAAGGTGGCGGAGGTCGCAGCCACCATCCCTCCATCGACCGAATCGAAGATGACCACAATCCCGGCCAAAGCGGGCGACTTGCCCGCGAGCCGCTGATAATTTTTCTCGAATATATATTTGGCGTATTCCAGCCGATCTCTTGATCCAGCCTGTTTGGTTTTGTTGCCCGAATCCTGTATCGAAAAAATCTCTACATCTTTTCCGCGCAGAGGATTCCAGTCGCCCGGAAATTGTCCAGTCTCTTCCCGCTCGACACTGAAAAGATCCTGCGCCGCATTCACAGGCGAAGCCGCCGACGAATCCGTGTCCGGGACGCCATCCGGCATTTCCAGGCCGTCCCGCCAAATCCATCCGCGTGCGATGCCGGAAATGCGCACGTGCACCCAGTCGGCGGTGTAATCGAGCATCTCGAATTCATCGTGCGCGCTGGCCATGAAGAGCGGTTTCGCGTTCAAGCTGGGAGAGTCCACCACGGGCGTGCCCGATTTCTTCACCGCCACCAGGTTTGTGGGATGTGCCTGATTCTTGAGTAACTCCTCGAGATTCTCTGCTTCCTGGCGCAAGGTCGCATCGTCCGCGTCTGAGGCAGTAGGTTTATTCGGCGCCGTTCCCTGCGAAGCCAGACCCTGGCTTAGAGACGAGGTGAAGGTCTTATCATTTTCCAGCAGTTTCGGCGCTGGAGCGGAGATCTCTGGCTGATCTACGGCTGGTTCAAGTGGCGCGGCAGGTTGCGAAGCGCCGGTCGGCGATGGCGCAGGCCTTGAGGCGGCAGGTTCCGGACGTGAGACTTCCGTTGCAGCGGGCTCGGTCCCGTTTGCCGCTATTTCACGGTTTGCCCCGCGCGCTTCCTTCGCCGCCGGAACCGAGGCCAACTGCTCCGAGAGTTGATCGAGCAGGTCCGATTCGATGCGGCCGTTGGATGCCAATAGTTGATATCCGGAATGCGAGGGGATCGGATCTTTGTACCAAGCCGTGACTTTAACGTTGACCCGCACTCGCGTCCCGCCCGATGGCGTCGACGCGACTTCTACCTCCGCCTGAAAATAACCACGTTCATAGCTGTCCAGCGGATGTTCCCCGGGCCTTGCAAATCCGTCCAAAGAAGGTAATCGGCCCGCGGTGCTCGATTGCATCGCCCGCAGTGTCTTTTCCACCTGCGCCTTGGATTGCGGGAAAATTCGCTCATTGCTCGCGTTTTGGGTGAGCCCCCACTGCACGAGGGAACACGCAAGCACACAAATGAGCCCTGCGCGCACCGCGATTCGACCGAATTGTTTTCCCCGGGCCTTCACGGAACCTGCTCCAATTGGTCACGCGATATCCATCCATGCTGGCCCTCGTGCGTTTCAACACCCAGCCAGTATGGCGTCGTGACTACCACTAATACCTCGGTACCTGCCGGCAGCGATTGCAACACACTCGCGGTATGAAAGGGAGCGGATTTTAATGGAGCTCCCGGGGCTTTTACCAGCCGCTCCGCTTGCTGGCGCAGACTATGGACCCGTTCGGCGAGAGTCTGCGGCGGGCCTGCTGCCGCGTTTGCGGAACTCGGAGCGTCTTCAGTTGCTGGAGTGGAGCCGGCAGCCGTAGATTGGGGCGGCCCAACTGCCCCATTCGGAGCGAAAGAATCGGATCCGCCGTTCGTGGCAACCTCCGACTTGCTCGATGAAAACTTTTGGTCTCTTTGCCTTCGCGCCTCGATGGCCAGATTCTTCATGGCGTCGAGAGTCTCAAGCCGGTCGCGGATGTCTTTGAACTCTGCAGCCTCAACCGATCCATTCGAGGCGTGCGAGACATGCCGAAAGTCTTCGACAAAGCGCGCATCAATCTTCAGGATGGTGTTTTTCTCGCCCTGCGGTTGCAGCACGTAGCGTACTGCCAAGGTACCCTCGTCGCCACCATCCTTGAAGTTCCGCGGGTCAATTACTTTTAGGCGCACCTTATAAAAGACCTGTCCGCCTTCAGTCCAAGCTTCGAAGACCTTTGTGGAACTGGCTGCGTTCGCGCCGGAAACGTACTCATCCTTGTTGTATTCCTTGGTTCCTCGAATGATCCCGTTCTGCACTACGTCTTGTACCACCTGGGCAACCTCAGTTGCGGGGTAGGGTACGTTGACGATCAGGCCCATACCGTACGGAGTGGTGTCTTTTTCCCGCGCAGAGAGTGGAAATATCATGGAGAAAAGAATTGCCAGCAACCAAATAGTTCTACGCAGAATCAAACCGGCGCTTGATGCTGGCTGGAGAACTTTCATTCTTTCCGAAGAAGGATACGAGTGGTTCACAAACTACCCCTGCTGGCAAAGAGTCTCAACTATTGGAAGAGCTGTCAACTGTTCGTGGCTAGGCGGAAGAAAGGCGCCATTCGTGAACGTATTCGTGAATATGTCCGCGGGTCACTTTGTGGTAGTTCACAATGATTGTAAAAAATTTGTCAAAAAAAATTCGTGGACCCCTTGAAACGGTTTGCACAACCGTAGTAGCATTCACCCCCGGTACGGTGGTAGGACCGAGGCTCCGGGCGCAGCCCATATGAACCCGGAGTTGAGAGGCATCTGGCCCTCCCCCATCAACACAACGGCGCAAGGGGTTTGCGTCGGCATTCTCTCATTCTTTTTCGCATTTTGTGGGAAATGCGGCAGTTCAACAAATTTGAGATCTAACCTTAGGAGTGAGGCATGCGTATCGCACCGCATTGTCGTCGTCTTTGGGAAGCGCTTCCGTCTGCCAGATTTCTGGTCGCGGCAGCTCTGGGGTTGGTGTTCTTCCTGTTGAGCAGCAATCAGAACGCGAATGCCCTTCCGGCATTCGCTCGTAAGTACGGCCTCCGCTGTTCCGCCTGCCATGAATCCTGGCCGATGCTGAATTATTTCGGCCAGAAATTCAAAGACAACGGCTATCAGATCATGAACGACCGCGATGCTCCGATCTGGCAGAATCCGAGCTATTGGCCGGTTACCTTCCGCATCACGCCCATCTGGCACCGGGTGAGTACCGGCAAGGTCCCCGAGGATACCTATGCGGGAGGGGCAGCCACAGGATCTACCGTCATCACACGAGTGGAGAGTTCCGGATTCGACCTCAGCGGTCTCGACTTCCACACCGGCGGTACGCTCGAGAAGAACATCTCGTTTTATGTGCTGCCATCGTCCGATCCAACAGGCGCTTTCCACTTTGAAAGCGTCATGGCTCGGTTCGACAACCTCTTCAACAGCCCATGGCTCAACATCAAGTTGGGTAAGTTCGAACTGGACAATCTCCTTTCGGAAAAGCGCATCCTGACGCTGACCGGCAACGGCGGCATTTACCAGCTCTATCACTTTATCCCGCAAGGCGATGGCAACATCTTCGGACAAATGGGCGACAACCAACTCGGCCTCGAATTGATGGGCCACAACTACAATGACCGCACCCGTTATTCGGCGTCGTTGCTTAGTTCGAATGACGGCAATGTCAACCTGACTCTGGGGGCGAATTCTTACACCGGATTCTTCACCTTCAGCCAAGCCTTCGATACGGGCAAGTTGGGCGTCGACCGTATCGGCGGCTACGCCATGGTCGGCGAAGCAGCCACTTACTACCCGACTTCAGGGGGCATTCCAATCACAGGGTCCGGCATCGGCAATAAGTCATTCCACCGTGAAGGCTTCTACGGGTTGTTCTACTTCGGCGAGCATTTCGACACGACCGTTATCACTCAGCATGGCTGGGATAACGCCTGGTTCGGCCAGGGTTACGGCAATGCGGTCGGCACCGACGGCGATGGCGGAACGACCTGCGCCGGCGCAGTGGGCACACCTGGTTGCGGAGCTAACAACGTCCCGGGATCTACGTTGGTGGCCGGGTCACAAGCTCCCACCTGGAACGGCGTTCTGGTGGAATCGCATTACGTCGAAAGCCCGCAGCTGATTTTCATCGGACGCTTCGAAGCACTTCGCATGTCACGACAGGCCAATGGAGCCGCGTATAACAATGCGGGCTCCTTCAACGGATACACAGGTCCGATGGCTTCCAACCTCGGCAATATCACCACTTACACGGCCGCCATACGCTGGAATCCATTTATGACGAGCCGCGCGGGTTTTGCCTTGCATAACGAATATAACTGGCTGCATCAGGATGGGACTGGACCGCTCGGCCTTAACCTTAACACCAGTGAATTCCTGTCTGGTTTTGACTTCGACTTCTAACCGAGACGATTTCAGAGAGGGAATAGATATGCGGAGAAGCTTACTGAAGTGGTTGCTGTTAACCAGCGCGGCCGCCGTTCTTGCGCTTCCGCTCATGTGTACGGCGCAGCTTACCATGCAGGACATCGATACCCGCCTGAACATGGAATCGCACATCGGAAACATCACGGGTCATGCGAACTCGGCGGTAGTCAAATACGATTACCGCCGTTATTGCGTGGGCTGCCATGGCGAGCACGGCGATGGCAATGGCGAAGTCGCCCAGTGGCTCGATCCACCGATGTGGCCCAAGCCTCGTGATTTTCAACTGGGTATTTTCAAGTGCCGTTCCACTCCCACCGGAACCTTGCCCACCGATGAGGATCTGTACGACACCATCGCTCGCGGCATGGATCGATCCGCTATGCCTCAATGGAGCCAGTTCACCAAAGATCAGCGCGCCGATCTGGTTGCCTGGGTCAAGCACTTCTCGCCGCGGTTTGCGACAGAAAAGCCGGGAACTCCCATTGCCATTCCTCCCGAGCCCGAAATCACCGCGGAACGCATCAAAGCTGGGCGCGACGTTTTTGCTCGCGTGCAGTGCTGGAAGTGCCACGGCGTCACAGGCGAAGCCAATGGCCCTTCGGCCCCGACTTTGACCGACGATCAGGGTCGTCCGATTGCGCCCTTTAACTTTACCGAAGGTTCGCGTCCGAAATGCGGTGACACGGACCGCGACATTTATCGCATCTTTATGACCGGCCTCGACGGCACACCGATGCCTTCGTTCGCCGACAACATTAAGCCCGATGAGGCATGGGACCTGGTTTTCTATCTCAGAACGCTGATGAAACCCAACAGCAAAGAGAAAGAGATTGCGAAGCAGCTCAAACTGCAACCGGTCAGTTCCAACCCCGGGCAGTAATCGCAGAAATCACGGAGGATTTGAAATGAAAAGCAAGTCGATTTCCCTGGCAATCCTGTTGGCGGTCGCTCTGATCGCCAGCGGAGTTTTTGTCCGGGGGCATAGGGTCCACGCCGCTGCGGAAGGAAAGATTACCGGCTCCGTTAAGTTGTCCGGCAATGCTCCGCACATGCGGGGCATTGATATGTCGAAAGACCCATGGTGCGCCAAGCAGCACGCCAACGATCCTGCTCACCTGGAGACGGAAGTTGTAGGGTCGGGTGGCGGATTGGAGAACGTGGTTCTCTACATCTCGGAAGGTCTTCCCGCGAGCGCTCAATCTGAGGTTCCCAGTCAGGTTCCCGTGTTCGACCAGAAGAACTGTATGTACACGCCGCACGTGCTGGCAATGGATGTCAAACAGACGTTCAAGGTCATTACCAGCGATCAGACAACTCACAACATTCACCCGTTGCCCAATCCAATGACCGGCAATATTCCTTGGAATCAATCTCAGCCGCCCGGAGCTCCTCCAATCGAGAAAAGCTGGAAAGCTGCTGAGTTTATCCCGGTCCAATGCAACATCCACCCCTGGATGCATGGCTGGTTCGCAGTGGTTAAGGGGCCGTACGCGATCACTGATGGCAATGGCAGCTATACCATCGAAAACGTTCCTCCGGGAAGCTACACCGTAACGGCATGGCAGGAGCAACTGGGGACTCAGACGGCGAAGGTCACGGTTGCAGCGGGAGCCTCCGCCACAGCTGATTTTACTTTCAAGGGGAAGTAGAAGCACTCCTTTCTGGTTCGGCCGCCGCATCTTTAAGGTGCGGCGGCTCTCAAAAAAAATCGCGGGGCTTCAGCGCGGATCGCTATTTGGGGAGCGTGTATGGCGAAGTTGCTTGCAGTATTTATTATTCTGATCACGATTGCGTCGGCTATCCCTATCATCATGCACACTTGGCCGACGCCACCCGACATCTCCAAGCACGGCTACATGATCGACGAGCAGATGAGTGAAACCATGCTCGAAGCCGGTATCTGCTTTATCGCCTCGCAGATCATCCTCGCCATCTTCATCTGGATCTATTCCGGCCGCAAAGCCACCGATCCATTGAAGACCTTCCCCGGTGGCGCCAAGGCCATGGTTTGGGCGGCTTTTCTGATCGTAGGTACAGAGGTGCTCGCGCTCGGCGCCTTCGGCGCCAAAGCTTGGGGCGCTGTCTATTTCACGCCACCCGCTCCCGATGCCGTGCAGATCCAGGTGCAGGCCGGACAGTTCGCCTTCTACTTCCGCTATCCCGGCCCGGATGGAAAGTTCGGTCCGATCCATCCCGAAATGATTAATGAGGCTACGGAGAATTTCTTCGGTCTCGACCAGACAAATGACCAGGCTTCCAAAGATGACATCGTCACCGCCGAAATGGGGATTCCGGTCGACAGGGAAGTACACCTGCTGATGCGCTCCAAAGACGTTGGCCACTCCTTTTATGTGCCCGGCCTCCGCATCCAACAGGACTTCGTTCCCGGCCTCGATCTGTCGGTGCATTTCACCGCTACCAAGATCGGCCGATACGAAATCGTTTGTACGCAGCTCTGTGGTCTCGGCCACTACAACATGAAGGCCTATTTGACCGTGATGTCCCAGCCGGATTACGACGATTGGCTTAAGAAGGAAGCGGCGCTGCAGTAATCACACCGCAGCATTGGGCAAGGTATGCGGCTGCAGTTACTGCTCCGAGTTGGCGGTAGGCAATCGTAAGACATTCTCTTTGAGGTGGACAATGCACGACGCGGCACATGAAGCTCACTCCCATGCGGCGGTTCACGGCGAGCCCACGAGTTTTATTCGCAAGTACATCTTCAGCCTCGATCACAAGGTCATCGGCAAGCAGTACTACGGCATGGCCCTCATCGCGGCTTATATCGGCATGGGGCTTTCCTGGCTGATGCGCCTTCATCTCGGCTGGACGAATATGGCCATCCCCGGCCTCGAGACACTGTCGAAAACCGGCGCGCCTGGCGGAGTAATCACCCCCGAATATTACCTGCAGTTAATGACCATGCACGCCACGCTCATGGTCTTCTTTGTACTCACCACGGCACCCTTCGCCGCATTCGGCAACTACTTCCTGCCCATCCAGGTCGGCGCGGAAGATATGCCCTTCCCCCACTTCAATATGATGTCATTCTGGGTGACGTTCAGCGGGTTCCTGGTCCTCATGTCGTCCTTTTTTGTCAGCGACGGCCCGACCCTTGGTGGTTGGACGATGTACGCTCCTTTGAGTGCCCTCGGAGCCGTGACTGGGCCTGGTCAAGGTTGGGGTGTCGTTCTTTGGGCCATCGCCATTGGATTGTTCTGCGTCGGCCAGCTCTTTGGTTCTCTCAACTTCATTACGACCACCCTCGACATGCGGACCAAAGGCATGAGCATGTGGCGTCTGCCCTACACCACCTGGGCATGGTTCATCACATCCATCATGGGCCTCACCGCTTTCGCGGTGCTGATGCCGGCCTGCATCCTCCTTATCCTCGATCACGTCGCGGGCACCAGTTTCTTCGTGCCCAGCAATCTGGTCATCAACGGCCAGATTCAGCCTCACGCCGGTGGTTCCACTCTGCTCTGGCAACATCTGTTCTGGTTCTTCGGCCATCCCGAAGTCTATATCGCCATCATCCCGGGCATGGGCATTGTTTCGCATGTTCTCACCGCCAACCTGCGGAAGCCGCTTCTCAGCCATCGCGTGCTGGTCTATTCCATGGGAGCGCTCGCTGTTCTCAGCTACATGGTCTATGGCCACCACATGTTCGTGAGCGGCATGAACCCGATTTCCTCCCTCGTGTTCTCATTCCCGACTCTGATCATCACCATACCCTCCACCATCGTGGTGCTGATCTGGATGGGCAGTCTCTATGGCTCGCGCTTGCGCATCAACTCGGCGTCGTTGTTTGCGCTGGGTTTCATCTCGATGTTCATCACTGGCGGGATCAGCGGATTCTTCCTCGCTCAGCCTTCCATCGACATTCTGGTGCACGCGACTTATTTCGTAGTCGGCCACTTCCACCTCGTGATGGCGGTAGCGGCCATGTTCGGCATCTTTGCCGGAACCTATTTCTGGTTCCCGAAGATGTTCGGCCGCATGATGAATGAGAGTCTCGGCAAGGCTCATTTCATCATCAGCTTCGTCGGTGCCTATTGCATCTTCATGCCGTTCCACTATCTCGGGTTGGCCGGCAATGTTCGCCGCTACCAGGCGATGGTCGATGACTATCTGCAGCCGCTCATTCCGCTGCATCGCTTCATCACAATCGCGGCTCTGGTCACCGGTGCTGGCCAGCTGATCTTCCTCTACAATCTGGTTTACAGCCGCTTCTGGGGGAAGCCCGCGCCAGAAAATCCGTGGGAGGCCACGACGCTGGAGTGGAGCACTCCCTCCTCACCGCCGCCGTTCAACAACTTTGGTGGCACCTTCCCGGTCGTTTATCACGATCCGGAACAGTATGGCATGCAAGGCAAAGCCGGCGATTACATCATGCAGGCGTCGCCCGAGCCCTCCCCCGGTCCGGACGAGGCTTAAAAAGGATCCAAAGAAATCTGGTTCATTAAGTTCAGAAAGGAGTAGTTAAAGCGTGTTTCAAACGGGTTTTGGGAAGGGCACGGCTTTAGACGTGCCGCTGGCAGTCGGCACAAACGCGGCTTTAGCCGCTGAGGGCCAGCCGTCGGATTTAAAGACCATCTTTGAAACACACTGTTAGCAGTATCCTTATGGCGACAACAGTACAATCACCGAAACCAGAAACCGTAAGGCCCGCTCCGCGCACCTCCTCCGGCAACGGAGGGGGAGGCACTCTCATTCCAGCAACTGGCGACCTTCGCGCGGTTAAGAAATATTCGCCGCCGCCAGCCTCTACCGGCATCTGGGTCGCCCTCGCTTCCATCACGATGACGTTTCTGGCCTTCACCAGTGCGCTCATCGTGCGCCAGGGCGGCGCCACCGATTGGCACCACCTCACCCTCCCCCGGGTCCTTTATTTCAATACCCTGATTTTGCTTGCCAGCAGTGTGACACTGGAAATCGGCCGTCGCCATGTCCGCAACTTCATGACCGGCAAACGCATGGTGGCCAATCCGAGCCGCTGGCTTTATGTTTCGCTAGGTTTGGGATTGATTTTCGTCGCGGGCCAGTTCTCCGCATGGTTGCAGTTGCGGGCGCAAGGCCTATATATCGCAACCAATCCCAATGCTTCGTTCTTCTACGTGCTGACGGTCGCGCACGCGTTGCACGTTTTCGGCGGTTTGGGTGGTCTGACTCGGGTCATCCATAAACTCAAAAACTCGACGCTGCGCAAGAGCACGCTCGACGCCACTTCGCATTACTGGCATTTTATGGACGGTCTTTGGGTGTATCTGTTGTGGTTGTTGTGGGCACGATTGTAGCCCTCAAGCTTTAGCAGAGAAGTCGCCAAGGAGGCACTTTGCAATACGCCAATCTCTCGATCCATGGGCACGCCCCCGATGGAGTGTCGCCGGTTTGGTCCATTCCCGCAAAGAAAATGGCCATGTGGTTATTCCTCATTGCCGACTCGGCCACATTCGCTGCCTGTCTGCTCGCTTACGGATTTCTCCGTATGACCGACACCAATTTTCCCAGGCCTTTCCACAGCATCACCAATCTGGCGATCATGACTTTTATCCTGATCACCAGCAGCTTGACCATGCTGTTTGGAATCGAGTCCGCGAAAAGCGGGGATAAGTCTGGCACGGTTCGCTGGATGATGATCACTGCCGCGCTGGGCGCCGTTTTCGCCTTCCTCCACATCCGCGAATGGCTCGACATGATTGATAAGGGCGTGACCCTCTTTCATAACCCCTGGGGTTCGCCGCTGTTCGGCGCATCATTTTTCAGCATCACCGGCTTGCATCTTCTGCACGTGAGTTCCGGTGTCGTCGCCCTGGTAATCGTGTCCTTGCGCTATCAGGGCGGCCGCTACAATTCCGACGACATTGAGATCACCGGCCTGTACTGGCACTTCGTCGATCTGGTCTGGATGTTCGTTGTTCCGTTGATTTATCTTTTGAACCTTGCGCACTAAAGACGAGTCCTAAAGAAATCGAGGAGAGCGAAAATGGCCCAGATAGTCCAAGAAGGTGGCTACAAGAAATCGCGGTACGTGGTTGTTTACGTCTGCATTATGGTCATTGCGGCGCTGCAGTTCGTTGTGGCCTACTCCGGGGCGCAGGGTGGGCAGCTGGTTGCCGAGTTTCTGACCCTGGCTATCGTTGAAGCTGTGCTGGCGGTCCTGTTCTTCATGCATCTTTGGGTGGATAGCCGCGGATTGCTGATGTTCGTCGGGATTTTCACCGTGGCCGCGATCTTGGGCATGCAATACGGGTGGCCGGATGCCTTCCGCCAGCTCTATGGCGTGCCCTGGGCGCACTGAAGGAATCGGGCTAATCGGGAGATGGGTATTATGAATTCGGGAATTATGAATCGGCTGAAATCGATCCCTTGGACGGTTGCCCTGGCAACACTGCTTTTTATCCTGGCGCCGTTTCCCTTGTTCTCTCAAAGTTGCGCCCTCTGCTACACTCAGGCGGCGCAGTCCGGTTCGAAGATAATTCAGGCACTCAAGAACGGCATTCTGGTGCTGGTCATTCCTCCCACCTTGATGTCGGTGGGTATGATATTCGTCGTGCGCCGCAAGAGCAGCCAAGTGCGATGCACCGATCAGGATGGGGACTCTGGCGAAGACTGGTAATATGTCAACACACGTGATCGCGACTCCGGTTCCTATGACGACCCTTAGGTCGAAACTGCGCGACTATTTGACCTTGACCAAACCCGAAGTAAACCTGCTGATCCTCATGACTACATCAGCGGGCTTTTACCTCGCGTCCCGCGGCCCGATGCAGCTTTGGGGTCTGGTCAACACCCTTATCGGTACCCTCCTCGTCGCCAGCGGAACCGCGACCCTGAATCAGTGGATGGAACGAACCTGGGACGGCCAAATGCGCCGCACGGCCTCGCGTCCTCTGCCCGCAGGTCGAGTGAGCAGCCGGGAGGCCTTCTGGCTCGGTGTAGCCATGAGCGTCTCCGGCGGCTTATACCTGTCCCTTACGGTGAATCGCCTGGCGTCGCTGTTGGCCATTTTTACTCTTTTGTCGTATTTGCTCGTCTACACTCCTCTCAAGCGGAAAACGCCCCTCTGCACGGCATTGGGAGCCATCCCCGGTGCGATGCCGACATTGATCGGGTGGGCCGGCGCTTCAGCGGCGATCAATCGCAATGCCTGGTTCCTCTTTGCGATTCTTTTCCTGTGGCAGTTCCCGCATTTTCTCGCCATCGCCTTGATGTACCGTGAGGACTACGCCCGCGCCGGTTACCGCATGCTTCCCAGCTTCGATCTTGATTCGCGTTTCACGCGTGCGGAAATCTTCGGCTTCACGCTTCTCCTGATTGCCACCACCATGCTTCCGGTCGTGAATCGGGTCACCCCTGTGTATCTCGTCTCGATGCTTGTAGCTGGCGCATATTTCCTCTACTACGTGATGAAGTTGATGCACTCCACATCCCGTACTTTTGCCAGCAAGGTTGTTCATGCCTCCGTTCTCTACCTGCCGCTGGTGTTGGGGATGATGGTGGCCTATAAGCGCTAGAGCTTGGTTTTTCAAGCGGATCGTGTAGCCCGGACGCCCGTGGCCGCGATGTCATGTTGAGCAAGGTTCGGCCTCCTCTACGCGAGGCCGAACCGCAGTCGAAACATCCCTACCTGTACCGGGCAAAATGGGGAGGGCACGAGTTACTCGTGCCGCCGAGCCTGTTGCAAACCTTCGCGCTTTTGCGCCTGAGGTCGGCGGCGCAATGGCTGGAACAATCAAAGCGTTAACCGTTGCTCCCGCATTTCTGTGTTAGCCTTTTCCTACTCGGATGCGCCAGAAGATCGTCTTCGCTCTCTCCATCATTCTCGTCGGCTGCATCATCCTTGCCACACGCGTCTACATGATAGACATCCCGATTTATCGGTTTTTCGGCGGCGGCCGCGAACTCAATCCTGCTACGCTCCATCTCGCGGGCGAATTTGTCGAAAGTAATCTTGGCACCACCCGCGAGCCTGACGGCTCTTACACCGTTCGCGTCGTCGCTACCCAATACATGTTCGTTCCTCATTGCATGGAAGTTCCTGTTGGCGTTCCCGTGCGTTTTCGTGTAACCAGCGCCGACATTGTTCACGGATTAACCTTCACCAATCTCCGACGCATCATCAAGGTCACTCCCGGCACAATCAGCGAGGCAGTTTTCGAATTTCCCAACCTCGGCGAATTCGATCTCCCCTGCTCGGAATTCTGCGGTCCTGGTCACTTCGCCATGCGATCGCACATTCGCGTTCTTCCTGCCGATCAGTTCGCGAATCTTCGCCCCGACCAAAGGAGGAGCTGTGACGCGCCACAATAAGCAGTGCAGCGGGCGCCCTCGTGGAGCGGACACTCCTGTCCGCTTCCTGGATCGCAAGCCGTTTGCCATTCTCCTTTTTTGTCTGGCACTCCCGCTGTTCCTTCTCGGCAATTCGGCGGACGACCAGCCTCGAGTTCCTTCTGACGTTGCCTGGACGCATGACACCATCGAACTCGCATCCAGCGGCGACGCTTTTCGCGGATCTCTGATTGCAAAGAGTTGCGCCCATTGCCACGGTTCCGAAGGATTCTCCTCTGAGCCGGGCATTCCTAATCTCGCCGGCATCGACCGCCTTTCCATCTGGAAACAACTGCAGGATTTTCGCTCGGGAAAGCGCTACTCGCCCGTGATGCAGCCGATCGCCGTCGAGCTTTCTTCCCGGAACGATGCCGATGTCTCGGCTTACTTTTCCATGCTGCCGACTTTTTCTGATCCGCAGGACAATCGCGTCTTTCCCCAAGCCATACCCGATCCCAAAACATCGCGCCTGGCCGAGAATCTAATTGTCTTTGGCGATGCCCACCGCGGCATCCCCCCCTGCGAGTCCTGTCACGGCCCAGTCGGTTTCATCCGTGGTGCGCCATCCCTGGCCACGCAGAATGCCGGCTATCTCTTGGAACAGTTACAGCATTTCGCGCAAGGCCTGCGTACGAACGATATCGATGAGGTCATGCGAATCGTCTCGTCCCAACTGACGGACGAAGAGAAATCCGCCGTCTCCGCCTATTACGGTGCGGGACGCGGACCCTCCGCTCCTCGCCCTCCCATTCCGTGAGACTTAATCGGGTGGCCGATTTCTCGCGCTTTATTTGCGAGAGAAGTGAGAATACTCGTCCGGCATCACACGCTGCGCAATGCGTCTCACGATTGCGGCATGCAACTTTCACACACCACTAGCGCGAAATTTCCCTCCTGCATTCCTCTCCGTCCACTCAATCATCCCTCCATTTCCTTTGATTGGCGGGGCATTTCATCGCGCGTAAAAAAAATCTCAAACTCTACGGCCCACAGGCATCTTCCTCTACACCTCACTCATCGTATGATCAAGTGCTGCCGAAGAAGATCTCAGGTCCACATTTCAAACGTTAGTTCCACTGGAGCGCTTCAGGGCAAGGTGTAAGCTCCGCCCGCAGACGTATTTCCGCTTCTCCAAGTCATCGCTGAACCTAGTGTCTGCGCGCTGCCTTTGCCGCTCCGGCTTACAACCAGAGGAGGCGAGTTGCTCATCCTAAGCAGCGGAGAAAAGCGATTGGCAATTGAAAAGCAAGGCTGGCTTCGTTGACAGCTCACACTCCCAAAGATGATGAGCGAATTTCATCGTGCGAGCGCAAGCGAAACTACATGGATGGGACCTGATGAATTTCAAATACCCGACTCTCTTGATCCTCGCCTCGATTCTGATCGCCTGCTCCGTTCCAATCTTCGCCGCCGACAAATCCTCCTCCAAATCGTCGTTCGCGTCTCTGCCACTCGATCAAATCATCGACAATCTGGTGCGCCGTAACCAGGAGCGAGCCCAGGCGCTGCACTTCGCCGAATCGACCCGCATTTATCATCTCGCTTATCGCGGATTTCCCGGCGACCGCGATGGGGAGATGACTGTCCGCGCCCTCTATTACAATCCCCCGTCCACCAAAGATTTTGACGTGATCTCACAGAGCGGCTCGAAAATCATTCTGGATCGCGTCTTCTCCAGACTCCTCGAAAGCGAAAAAGAAGCCGATTCCATGCGCGACCGCATTCTCGTCAATCGCTCCAACTACAATTTCGAATTCGTCCGCTTCAACCCTTCGCCCGATGGCGGTCAGTACGTCTTGAAACTTACTCCTAAATCGAAGAATAGATTCCTGTACCGCGGCCAGATCTGGGTCGATGCCCATGATTTCGCCATTACCCGCATTGAGGGTGAGCCGGCGCAGAATCCGTCCTTCTGGATCAGGAAGAGTGAAGTTTGTCACGAGTACACCAAAGTGCAAGGATTTTGGGTGCCCGCCCACAATGAATCCGTCAGCTACATTCGCCTCGGCGGCCGCGCTACCCTGACCATCGACTACAAGGATTACACGCTGAATCAGTCTGCTCCCACCACTTCGACCACACGCGCCTCAGTTTCAAACTAGAGAGCTATCTTTTGGGCCGCTGGCTGCTTTAGGAACTCCACTCGGAGGTGTCATCTCGAACGCGCGCGCTTTCAACAGCGCGCGGAGGGATCTCGCGAGCATCGTAACTTCGGCTGCGCAACTCCATATCACGCCGAGGATGTGTATACTCTGATCCTGCGCGAAGTATCCGCGTCCATCGGCGCATGCTGCGCATTCATTGCATTCAGGAGATCTCATCATGCAAGCCCGAATCACCGGCACGACCATGCCCGTCCTGGAGTTTCTGCTCGATACCAACGAATCCGTCATTTCCGAAGCCGGAGAGCTTTCCTGGATGGGCAGCGCCATTCAGATGACGACCCACACGCAGTTCGCTGGCGGGGGCGGACTCTTCGGTGTTATCAAGCGGGTTGCCGGTGGTGGCTCCATCTTCATGACGGAATATCGCTCGCTCGCGCCCGGCGCCGAACTCGCCTTCGCCACCAAGCTTCCCGGTCACATCGTTCCCGTCGAAGTTTCCCCCGGCCACGAATACATGATTCATCGCCACGGATTTCTCTGCGCCACTTCACAGATTCAAATCAGTGTCGGCTTTCAGCAATCGCTGGGCGCCGGCATCTTCGGCGGCGACGGTTTCCTCTTGCAGCGTCTCACCGGTCAAGGCACCGCCTGGCTCGAACTCTCCGGCGAACTTGTCGTCCGCGATTTGCAAGCCGGAGAAACGCTCCGCGTTCATCCCGGGCACGTGGGGGCGTTTCAGTCGAGCGTCTCGTTCCAGATCACTACGGTTCCCGGCATCAAGAACATGATTTTCGGGGGTGACGGCATCTTCCTCGCCGCTCTCACGGGCCCGGGGAGAATTTGGCTGCAAACCTTGCCCATCGCCAAACTGGCCCATGCCATCGATCGTTATCTCCCGCACGAAAGAAGGGAAGTCGAAGGCGGCGTGGTCGGCGGCATCGTCGGCTCCATCCTCGATGGCATGAAGTAAGCTCTGCGGTTGCCCACCCTCGTCGTGTTCTGTGCGACAGCGTAAGGAGGTTGACATCGCCACGAACGCGTTCAATGCACAGCGGCTCGCGAGGCTCGCCGGTGTCCTCGTCCTCATCTCGATCCTGGCCGGTGGCTTCGCCGAAGTGTATGTCCCCGGCAGAATCTTCGTTGCTGGTGATGCAGCGGCAACTGCTAGAAGCCTGGCTGGCCATCCCGCTCTGTTTCGGATAAGCTTCGCCGTCTATCTGATCGAGGCCGCTTGCGACGTGACGCTCGCGCTCCTGTTTTATGTTTTGCTGCGGCCGGTGAATCAGTACGTGTCCCTCCTTGCAGCATTCTTCGGCTTGGTCTCGACCTCGACGTTTGCCTTTGCCGAACTCTTCTATTTTGTGGCCGCAGTGCCCGCCCTCGATGTTGACATGTTTCGAGTGTTGACCACTTCACAGCGTGATACTTTCACGTTCATCGCCATCGCCCTCTACGGGTATGGTGGAACCGTCTTCATGATGTTCTATGGAATTGCCACTCTGCTGCGCGGCTATTTGTGGTATCGCTCCACGTACCTGCCTCGGATCATTGGCGCGCTTCTCGTGCTCGGAGGTGCGAGCTTCGTCGTAAAGAATGTCGCCGTAGTCTTGGCGCCGAAGTATGATTCTGACCTTCTCCTTCTCCCGATGTTCGCCGCCATGATACCTCTCACTGCATGGTTACTCCTGAAAGGGATCGATCGAAGCCGGTGGCCGTCCCAAACGTGACCGTCGAAGGTTGAGCCGGAATGCGCTACCGGTGCGGACAGCCGCGCTTGCTGTCGCCGATCTAGTACACTGTCTGCAGCCTGCATCGATGATCAACTCCAAACGCATCGCGGTCGTAATGCCCGCCTATAACGCGGAGAAGACGCTGCTCGCCACGGTCGGGGAACTGCCTGATCTGGTCGACATCCGCATCCTCGTCGACGACCACAGCCGCGACAACACCGTTAAAGCCGCCCGCGAACTCGGCCTGCTCGTTTTTCAGCACGATCGCAATTACGGCTATGGCCGCAATCAGATGACCTGCTATCGCGAAGCTCTCGCCGCGGGCGCCGACGTCGTCATCATGCTGCACCCGGATTATCAATACACGCCGCTGCTGGTCACGGCGATGGCCAGCATGGTTGCCTACGATGTCTACGACGTCGTTCTCGGATCGCGCATCATTGGTGGCCGCGCCCTGCTCGGCGGTATGCCGTTCTACAAATACGTTTCCAACCGCCTGCTCACCGCCTTCGAGAATCTTTTTCTCGGTGTCAAGCTTTCCGAATATCACACCGGTTATCGCACTTTCAGCCGCAAAGTTTTGACCGAGTTGCCGCTGCTCGAGAACTCCGACGACTTCGTCTTCGATAACCAGATGCTCGCCCAATGCGTGCACTTCGGCTTTCGCATTGGAGAAGTTTCCTGTCCGACCAAGTATTTCGAAGAAGCATCGTCGATCAATTTCCGCCGCAGCGTCACCTACGGCTTCGGGGTAGTAGGAACGACTCTGGAATTCGCCCTGCAGCGGGTCGGCTTGATGAACTTGCCGCGCTTCAGCGAAAAAGGTCGCAAGCTCGAAGCCGCCAACGACGCCTACTACGCCCGTCACGACGAAAGCGTCCGCTCCGCCTAAGGTGGAGACATGGGTGCCCCACTCTTGTCGCGTTCTGTGCGACAGGGTGGGGAAGTTGACCCTCCTCGGGTAGACGCGGACGCCCTCGCCCAGGAGTCGCGCGAAGCGCGATGTCGCAGGATCAAGGCAGCTCTGTCATCCTCAGCAAGTGCCGCCTTTGCGCCTGTCGAAGGAGTTAGGAGAGCCACCGCACCGCGCCTCTGTTCTTTGCGGTGCATCCCGAATCGGAAGCATCCCGAGTCGCGAAGCGGCGCAAGGACGTAGCCCACCCCGTAAGGCGTGGGTGACTCTTGCCAAATCATCCAGTCCCGAACAGGCGAAAGAGATTTCGTGCACTTTTTGCGATAAATTGGAAATGTCAACCAACGAATGTCCACTTCGATACAGCCGCCTGCTGGCGATTGGTCCCCGCGCAATCTCACACTGATTTTTCTTCTCACCCTCCTGGCCTTCTTCATCATGGGATACCACCCCGGCCTCGAAGACGACGCCTTCTATCTAGCCGCCATCAAACGCGACCTCAACCCCAGCCTCTTTCCGCACGATTCCGCATTCTTCCTTATCCAGTTTCAGGCGACCATCTTTGACAAGCTCATCGCGCTCTCGGTGCGCCTGACGCACATTCCGCTCGCGTGGATGGCTCTGCTTTGGCAATTCGCCGCGATCTTCTTTATCCTGCACAGCGTTTGGCGCATTGCGCGCCGCTGCTTTGCCGGTCCCTCCGCGTACTGGGCCGCCACGGTGCTGATTGCGGTTCTACTCACCCTGCCTGTCACCGGCACGGGGATCAACCTCGCCGATCAGCACCTGCATCCGCGCAGTCTGGCAACTGTGCTGATTCTGGCCGCGATCGTTGAAGTGATTGACCGCCGTCTGTGGGTTTCCGCCGCCCTGCTCGTCTTCGCCTTCGCCATTCATGCCATCATGGCGGCTTTCGGAATTGTTTTCTGCGCATTCCTCACCTGGAGCCTGAAGCAGAGCCGGCAGCAAACGAACGCTGCCTCGTCCGGACTTCCATCGCAACCTTCCTCTGTGTTTCCTCTGTGCCCGCTGTGGTGCAAGCTTTTCTCTACGACGAAATCTGCCGCCTTATTTGCCACGGTTCTGTTTCCCCTCGGATGGCTCTTCGCACCGTCGTCCGACGCCTGGCGCAAGGCCGCATCCACACGCAGTTTCTATCACCTCACCAATTGGGCCTGGTATGAATGGCTTGGCGTCTTCGCCCCGCTCGTCTTGATTTTCATCCTCCATCGTTGGCTGCGGAGACAAAGTTCATCGGTAGAAACGCGCTTGGTACTCATCCACTTCGTCTCGGCGCTCCTTTATTACGGAGTTCTTATGACGGCCGTCGGACTGCTGATCATGCTTCCGCCCAGCCTCGAGCGCCTGCGGCCCTTCGAACCCATGCGCTATCTGCACCTGCTTTATTTATTGTTTTTTTTATTAGCCGGTGCCCTCCTCGGAGAATATCTCCTACGACAAAAGTTCTACCGTTGGGCGTTGCTCTTCGTTCCTTTGACTGCCGGAATGCTGTACTCACAAATTCATATGTACCCGTCGACAGCCCACATCGAGTGGCCGGGCGAAGCGGCGAAAAATCCCTGGCTGCAGGCCTTTGCCTGGATCTCGCGAAACACGCCCGTGGACGCACTTTTTGCTCTCGATCCGCATTACACTCAGCTTCCCGGCGAAGACTACCACGGCTTCCGCGCCCTCGCCGAGCGCAGCGTGCTTGCTGACCTCGACAAAGACGCCGGCATGGCTGCCCGCGTCCCCAGCCTTGCCCCGCGGTGGCTCAGGGAGGTGACCGCCGAGGAAAATTGGAGAAATTTCACTGCCGACGATTTTCGACGTCTGCAAAAACAATTTGGTGTGACTTGGATCGTCCTCTCGCGCGAAGATAAGCTCTTTGCCGATTCGCACGATCAAGCCGCGATCATGACTTGCCCATACGAGAATCAGCAAGTCGAAGTCTGCCGTTTATACTGATCCTCGTAGCCCTGCATCTTCCTACGCTTCTGTCATCCTGAGCGAGCGCCGTTTTTGCGCGAGTCGAAGGACCTGGGCGAGCCGCGCGGACCGGGGTCCCCATCGCGCCCGCTTTTGGTGCGGTGGGGTGGACGTTGCGCCGCGCTTTCTGCGGCGCAATAACCCGCGCGGTTGGCTCGCATCCGCTTCGCTGGCTTGTGGAGTCTGAAGGATACGGGGCCTTAGCCCTAGTGCCACATCAGTATATTGATGCCCATCAATTCAACTTACCGCCCTTGGCTCCGAATGGTCCTCGCCGCCCTCGCCATTCGTCTGGCGGTCATTCCCTTCGTTTATCACGACTGGACCGATCCCTTCGTCCTTGAACATTGGGCCTTTGGTCTGGTCGCGCGCTCACTGGCTTCTGGACACGGCTTCAGCAGTGTTTTCTCTCCAACCGGAGCCCCCACCGCCGTTCTTCCTCCCGTCTACACAGCCCTTCTTGCCGGCATCTTCAAAATCTTTGGACCTGAAACCACGGCATCCGTAATCGCCGCGCTCTCACTCAACAGTCTCTTCTCCGCGCTCACATGCATTCCGGTCTACCTTCTTGCGAAAGAAGCGTTCGGCTCTCGCATCGCTAAGTGGGCCGGCTGGGGATGGGCCTTTTCTCCCTACGGCATCTACTACGCAGCGGACTGGGCATGGTCGACTCCGCTGGTCACGCTGGAAGTCGCCTGTCTATTTCTTTACGCGTGGCGGCTGGAGAAATCCTGCCGTCGTGGTGAGTGGCCCCTTTACGGGGCGCTGTGTGGGATTGCAGCTCTGACCGAGCCAGTCACCCTCTCCGTTCTTCCGCTCTTGGGTTTATGGACGCTCTATCGGCGCTATCGGCAAGGTAAACGTTGGCGCCTCCAGGTATTGTCTGCGGCCCTCGGCGGAGTCGCCGTTCTCTCGCCGTGGGTCTTGCGCAACTACGTCGTCTTCCATCACTTCATCCCGGTGCGTAGCGGATTCGGCCTCGAGCTTTACATCGGCAACAGCGGATACTCCGACCGCTGGGTCAACAGCGCGCTACATCCGAATCATAGCGACGCCGAACTGGACGAGTACAACCGCATGGGCGAGATGGATTACATGCATCACAAGCTGGAGCAGGCGAAGGCTTACATCCGCACCCATCCCGGCTGGTACGCCTGGATGACCGCCCGCCGCGTCGTGTATATGTGGACGGGCTATTGGAGCTTCAGCCATGCCTATCTGAAAGAAGAGCCGCTCGATCCTCCGAACGTTTTGGTCGACACCACGCTGACTGTGCTGGGCCTCATCGGCCTGTGGCGCGTCTTCCGGGGCGATTCGTCGATGGGGATGCGCTTCGCCATCGTCCTCTTTTTCTTTCCGCTGCCTTACTATTTTTCGCATCCCGAGACCTATTATTTCCGCCCCGCCGATCCGCTGATCGTGATCCTGGCCGCGGTGGCAATCGTCGGCCGGAAAAAGTTTTCCGCCGCCCAACAGGCCTCTGGCTAGAGATCTCTACCGGTCCTGCGTGCCCCTCCAGTCACCTGCGGGAATGTCTTCTCGCTTTGCGCCACTTACGCTAGGGGTTTAACATCTAATACTCATAAATGGCTCCCTCGACATCCATCAGCCTTGAGACTCAGCGGCGCATTACCATCGGCGTCGACGAGATTCTCAACTTCGCCTACGACGCCTTTTGCAGCAACAAACTGCAATTCACTCTGACTTCTCTGGCCATGGCTGTGGGCACGGCGTCGGTCATCCTTGTGGCAACGATCGGCCTCACGGGCAAGCAGTACATCCTGCGACAGCTGCAGTCGATCGGCACCAACATGATCTATGTCGATTATCAGGGAGGCGCGCAGCGCATCGACTCCACCCCGGATCCCATGACGGTCGAGGATGTGCAAGCGGTGCGCGAGCAGGTACCCAGTATCGTGGCCGCATCGCCCACCATCACCTTGAATGACCGCATTGACATCGGCAATGGCAAGCAGAGCGACATTCTGGTGCTCGGCGCGGCGCCGGACTATTTGCGGGTGCGCAACCTGAAGATTCTTGCCGGACGATTCTTCGATCAGGAGGACACAACTGGCCGAAACAAGGTCGGCCTGATCACGGAGAAGCTGGCGCTCAAAATGTACGGAGCGGTCCAGCCCGCGGTGGGCCAGATTATCAAGCTCAGCGGCGGCTTGCCGTTCACCGTGATTGGCGTCTTCAAGGAGAGCGTCGACACCTTCGGCCAGTCAGAGATTCAGGAACACACGATGCTGATTCCGTACACGGTCAGCCGGTTTTTCACGCCGACCAATGCGGTGTATGAGATTTATTTTTCCGTGGCGACGCCCCAGGATGTTGCGCCGGCGACGGAGGCGATCCGCAAGGTGCTGCAATCGCGTCATCGCGCCGAATCCGTCTACAACGTGCAGAATCTCACACAATTGCTGACGGTAGCAGCCAAGATTGCCGACGCGCTTACCATAGTGCTGCTGTTGGTTGCGTTCGTGACCCTGCTGGTGAGCGGCATTGGCATCATGAATATCATGCTGGCAACCGTGACTTCGCGCATCCGCGAGATCGGCATCCGCAAAGCGATCGGCGCTACCAATCGCGCCATCCGTTTTCAGTTTTTGGCTGAGGCCATTTTGATCTCGCTGACTGGCGGGATCGTGGGCACAGTCGCCGGGCTGGCTCTTCCTTACTCGGTACGTTTTCTCACCGACTACCGCTTTCCTATCTCAGGCCTGTCGGCGATCATCGCCATCGTGGTGTCGTCCGTGGTGGGAATTATCTTCGGAACCATGCCGGCCAGCCGCGCCTCCCGCCTCGATCCCGTGGAAAGCCTGCGTTACGAATAGCTGTCGTTTAGGCTCAGCCAGATTGTACCCAGACACCACAAAGCCGGGCTGGTTTGCCCGGCTTTCCCATTGTGGAACTGGTTCAACTGTCGTTTAACGGCTGTCGTACCAGAATGTCTAAAAATTCTTACTGTTCACTCTGCAATCGCGTCTTACCACCCACTCCAGCGTGCCATCTCACCCTGGTAGCCGCTCTTCAAATCACATTACCATTGCCAGGTTTTCGAGTTCGTGTTGCAGGACGGGCAAAGCGCACCCCGCCATTTCCACTCGTCCGGCTGCATCAAGAGCGTCCTTTGCCGAGACTCCATAACCCCGACCGATCAGGAATACCTGCAGCAGTTCAGCTGCTTCGTAGGAGTCGATCATCCCACCTTGCAGAAGGTCGTTCCGCAAGGCAGACAACTCCGCCACCGTGAAGCGGTCTTTGTCATAGCGCGCCAGACCGCTGCTGATGCTCTGAATTGCTTCTCCTACCCCAGCCATATCGTCCATCACCGCTTTGTTCTTATTTTCCATGGTCGTCATCACCTCCGACTCCGACCTCTAGTGCCTTCTTGCCGTATTAGACTCACCCACAACTGTGAAAGTTGCATGCAACTCGAATGCCGTAATTCCCGTATTCGTGAAATACGTTATCCAAAGCACTGTTAGATTCCTTAACCCTAGGATTTATCGGAAGTTGCCGCAAAGACTACAGCCCAATCAGCAGTCGGAGGGTTCCGTTGGTACTGGGTGAGTAACCGCACCCATGACACAATGTGTCAGCATGAGACGAATGGTGGGCACAGAGAATGGCGGTCGGCGTGGCGGATCTGGCACCGATGGGCCATTCGATCCTTCGGCTATGCGGCCGTAGCCTGCTGGGCCGCCTCGACCGTGTCGTAGAACTGGAAAAACTGCTCCACGCGGGTCACCTGCAACGATCCGCGAACGCGATCGGTGACTCCGGCCAGAGCCAGCTTGCGCCCATCCTTTTGCCGGCTGACGTAGGCGCCGACCAGCGCCCCAATTCCCGCCGAGTCCATGTATGGCACTTGGGACATATCCAGAATCAGGCTCCTGGACGCGTCGCTGCGGACCATGTTCTGAAATTGAAAGAAGTTAGCGATCAGGATGGGACCCACCAGACGGAGGAGGCGTTGTCCGGGCGCGGGAGTGGAATCTTCGATTTGCAGAGGCTCCTGGGGCATGGGGCACATCCTAGTAGGAAATTGTGAATATAAGGTTAACGCTCGCGGGGCGGGAGATCGAAGTGGTGGTGCTTGGGGCCCATTTCAACCACTTTTTCCAAGGTTTCAAAGTTTCAGGGTGGCAACGTGCCGCATAGCGTCCTGAGGCTCGAAGCGTTCGCATCACGGAACTTTGAAACCTTGAAACCTTGAAACTTTGAAACCTGTCTCCTACCCCTCGATCGTGGCCTCGTCGATCAGCATGATCGGGATGTCATCCTTGACAGGATAGACGCGGTGGCATTGCGTGCACTTCAGGCTCTCAGGATTCTGGCGATATTCGAGCGGTTGTTTGTCGGCGGGGCAAACCAGAATTTCAAGCAGATCTTTGGCAATCATGACCACAGCATTGTACGACAGAGGCGCCCGAACCGCCGAGATCGCAGAGAGAAGTTTTCCACTACGGAGTCACGGACACACAGAGAAAGGCAATTGCTGTTTTCGGAACTGTCCATACAGAATCTGAGGTCGCCCTCTCGCTTATCGTGTTTCCAGCTGCCATTAAGAAATAATTGCAGTTTTTCTCCGTGTCTCCGTGCCTCCGTGGTGGAAGCGCTTACGATAGAATCTAGGTTCTCAAAATGATGGCAAGAATTCTGGATGGAACCAAGATTGCGCAGGAGATCCGCAGCGAAGTCGCCGCCGAAGTCCGCCAAATGGCGTCCTCGGGCATGCGGCCCGGGCTAGCGGTCGTGCTGGTGGGGCACAATTCGGCGTCGGAAATCTATGTTCGCGGCAAGGTCAAAGCCTGCCAAGAAGTCGGCCTTCACAGCGAAAAACTGACTCCGCCTGAGTCGGCGACAACCGAAGAGCTGCTCGCGCTGATCCGCGATCTGAACCGCCGCGAAGAGATTGATGGCATCCTGGTGCAGCTACCGCTGCCGCCGCAGGTCGATGCGAAAAAAGTGCTGCTGGCGGTTGATCCCGCGAAGGACGTGGACGGGTTTCATCCCATGAACGTGGGATTTTTATCGACGCAGCGCCCTGGGCTGGTGCCCTGCACGCCGGCTGGCGTGATGGAGATTCTACGGCGAACCAATATTTCCGTCGCCGGGCAGGAGGTCGTCGTTGTCGGACGCAGCGATATTGTCGGCAAGCCCGCCGCCATGCTGCTGCTGAATGCGAATGCTACGGTGACCGTATGCCATTCGAAAACGCGCGATCTCGCGGGCGTGTGTCGGAGGGCAGACATTCTAGTGGCAGCCATTGGACGCGCCGGCATGATCACACGGGAATTCGTGAAGCCCGGCGCAACGGTCATTGATGTCGGCATGAATACAGTGACCGATCCAGCGGTGTTTCAGCGGTTTTTTGCCGGAAATGCTGCCGCGTACGAAAAAAGACAAGAGACGTTTCGCAAAAAAGGCTCGGTGCTGATCGGGGACGTGCATCCTGAGGTCGCTGAAGTTGCCGGAGCGCTGACGCCGGTGCCGGGCGGCGTAGGCCCCCTGACCATTGCCATGCTGATGTTCAATACCGTGAAAGCAGCGAAGATGCGGCGACATTGAAACCGATGCGTCTCGCATCGGTGAAGGCAAATCTATCACTGAGGGACGGAGACACGGAGAACGAAACGTAGAAACGTTTTTTTCCGTGCTCCTGTGCCTCCGTGGTGACAGGTTCTTGCCGGGAGAGAGATGCTGAAAGTCGGGCTGACGGGCGGAATTGCCTCGGGGAAGTCTGTCGTAGGGGAGATGTTTGTCGCGCTCGGCGCGCATCTGGTGCAGGCTGACCGGATCGCACACGAGCTCATGCGTCCCGGCGAGGCTGTTTACAACGAAGTGGTCCGGCACTTCGGGGGTAGCATTCTGAATCCTGACGGCAGCGTGAATCGCGCCAAGCTGGCCGAAGCCGCTTTCGGACCAGCAACCGATGACCCCCGTAAGCGTGCATCGCGGATCGACGAACTGAACCGCATCGTGCATCCGGCCGTGATCCGCAGCCAGGATGAATGGATGCGGGCCATCGGCGCGAAAGATCCGGAGGGCGTCGCGATTGTCGAGGCCGCGTTGATTTTGGAAGCGGGCGCTAAGGATCATTTCGACAAGCTCATCGTGGTCACCTGCGATCCCGAGCAGCGGGCGGCGCGCTTCGCCGCGCGGCAGAAGATCGACCTGGAAGTGGCGAAGAAAGAAGTGCAACGGCGCATGGCCGCGCAGCTGCCGGATGAAGAGAAGATAAGAGCCGCCGACTACGTGATCGACAACTCCGCCCCACTCGAGAAGACACGCGAACAGGTGACGCCGGTGTGGCAATCACTCCAGATCGAACTGAAAAAATCCTAACTACAGCCACAGGAAACCCAGCAGCCTCGTCCCCACGTGCCCGCCACTCCGGCATTGTTTAGAATGAGGTATCAGCTTTTATAAATTCGGCTTCGAGCTTGGACTTCTCGTTCTCACGCGCGTCGAAGTGGAATGAGGATAGAGTGAACCTATGAAAGTCTTACGTCCCTTGATCCTGGCACTGGCGATTGCCGGCGGTTTCTTCTACTTCACGACCTGGCGGTCGAATTCGGCTGGTGAAATCCATCCCGCGAACTGGTTCAGCCATCCCGAACAGGTGGAGATCACCGAAGCCGCGCCCAACGAGCCGCTCGACAGCGAAGAGCAAAACAATATCGCCGTCTATAAGAAGAACATCCCGTCGGTTGTCAACATCACTTCGCGCGCCATGACCTTCGATTTCTTCTACGGGCTGGTGCCGCAGGAGGGCCAAGGCTCGGGCTTCGTCATCGATAAAGAAGGCCACATTCTCACCAACTACCACGTCATCGCCGACGCCCGCCAGGTCGAAGTCACGCTGCACAATCACATCAAGTACAAGGCGACTGTCGTCGGATCGGACCCATCACACGACTTGGCGGTAATCCAGATCAAAGCTCCCGACCTCGTTCCCGCCGTGCTCGGCGATTCGCGCAATCTGCAAGTCGGCCAGAAGGTCTATGCCATCGGCAATCCATTCGGCCTTTCTGGAACGATGACCCGCGGCATTGTGAGTTCGATTCGTCCCGTCCGCGAGCCCAGCGGAGCCACCATCGGCGATGCCATTCAGACCGACGCGGCGATCAATCCTGGCAACTCCGGCGGGCCGCTGATGAACTGGCATGGAGAAGTGATCGGCATCAATACCATGATTTTGTCGAGCGTCGGGCAGAACGCGGGCATCGGCTTCGCCATCCCCATCAATACCGCGAAAGCTGTGCTCAACGATCTCATGACCCTGGGCCGGGTGAAGCGTCCGGCGCTAGGCATAAGAACGATTCCCATCAGCGCCGATCTGGCGGATGAGATCGGCTTGCCCGTCGATTACGGATTGCTGATCATTCAGGTCACGCCCGGCAGCGCCGCCGATAACGCCGGTCTGCGCGCCGGCACCGAGCGCGCCTATCTCGGCAATATTCCCATCATGTTGGGCGGTGATTTAATTATCGCCATTGACGATCAGCGAGTCGAAAGTGAACAAGATCTTGCGCTGGTGATGAACGATCATCGCGCCGGAGATACGGTGAAGATCACAATCTATCGCGGCAAAAAGAAAATGGACGTGAACGTCTCGCTGGGCGAAGCCCGGCAGCAGGTATAACGAGATAACTGCTTGGTTATTTGTCTAGCTCGCCCCAACAGCCGTCCAGCTAGTCGCGGCGTTCAGAATGGGTACGCTAACGGGCAATCTCAAACACGGTGCCGTCGCCGTGACTGCCTCCTTGATATGTCACGCCATAAAGATTGCCTGACTGATCGATGAGCAGAGTGCAATCGGGAGTGTATCCGTCGCTGCCGTTGTTGTTGAAATCGTGGAGTCGTTTCTCGGCCCAACCTCCGCCTGTCGTGGGAGTCAGTTCGAACACCCTTCCTGCGAAGCGGGCATTTCTGTGGGCAACCGAGCCGTGAATGCGGGGGATGCCCCAGGTCTCGCCTCTGTTGCGAGGCCTGGGAATGCGAGACCAGGGAACAACTCAGATCAAATCTCACCCGCCGATCGCGATGCCGCTCGCGTCCGCGCCCTCCCCGCCTCCAAAGATCTCCTCACCCTCTGGAAAGACGCCGACCCCGACATCCCCATCCTCAAACAATCCAACGCCGAGTACGCCAAGCTGCAGTAGTTGCTTCGACGATGCTGCGGAGGACACGCCCGAATCTTCGCCTGATCGGAGTCGTCAATTAAAGCTAACTGGCCTTAGCAGAAGCATGCGCTCTCTGTTCGCTCATTCCAAGCATTTTGAGTGTAATCGCGATTTT
>Ga0335074_10001547_pt1 | contig 31222 bp, 30 predicted proteins | sample Lox_Sample_23_FD_206715 | JGI IMG/M metagenome (GOLD analysis project Ga0335074, IMG submission 206715) | Soil microbial communities from Loxahatchee National Wildlife Refuge, Florida, United States - Lox_Sample_2.3 | ecosystem: Environmental > Terrestrial > Soil > Wetlands | place: USA... | reverse complement strand
GCCGCGCGCCCGATCACGATCGCGACCTCCCCCTCGTAGTTGAGATAGCGACATCCGCGCGGGCGAATCACGCTGCCGCGATGCGCGTTGAGGCACGACAGCGGCTTCTGGAAGTAGTTCGGCGCGGCAGGCAGCGCCGCGCGCAGCTCCGCGGCGCGGCCGCGGTAGTTCAGGTGCACGCAGAGGATCTTGGTCGGGACGACAGGCGGTAGGTGCGCCGCCTCATCGATCGGCAGGCTGCGGCCGCCGGGCGCGATGAGCCGGTCGCCCTCGCGCCGCACTTCGACCGCAGCGCCATCGAGCAGGATCCGTCGCGTCTCGAGAAGCGGCTGCACGCTCATGGGCGAACGCGGTCACTCTTCCGCGGGCGGGACGAGCGGATAGCCCCGTCCGGCGTAGTCGAAGCCCGCCAGCTCGAGGCGCTCGAGCGCGCCGTCCTGGGGCGAGGCATAGTAGGCGCGAATCTCCTCGATGAGCCCCCGGGCGCTGAAGCGGTACCACTCATCCCCGCGCAGCAGCACGCCGCGTACGCGCTTGAAGTGGGTCCATTCGATCACCGCGCGGCGCGTGGCAGGCTCGCACAGCACCTGATCCACGGTCCAGAACGAGCCGAGCGTGGCCACCGCCTCGTGCCACCTGCGCGCGATCACCCGCGCACCGCGAAAGGGACCCTCGTACATGCCCGGCGGAAAGTAATGGACCGCCTGCGGCTCGAAGCAGCGCGCGATGCGCTCGATGTCCCCGGAATTGCACGCCGCGAAGTAACCGCGGATCGCCGCCTCCATGCTCTCGGCCGTGAGCGCTCCGGCCGGCGTCTGCGACCCGCTCATCGCGGGGCGCTCAATGCACTTCCTCGGTCGCGGTGCGGCGCGTTTTCGCGCTGACCGGCGGAGTGGGCAGCCAGGCCTCGCCTGGCTCGAGCACGAACACGTGCTCGAGGCTGTACCAGGGCTCCTTTACGTCCGGGTCCGGCGCCGGCTCACCCTCGTGGCGCACGTAGTGCCCGATGAGGGTTTGGGTCACGCCGAACTGTGCATCCGTCTCGAGGAGCGGATCGTCGTGGCTGTAGATCTGGGAGGTCATGGTCTTGAAGCCGGGCTTGTAGATGAGCGAATGCAGATGCGCGGGGCGGAACGGATGCCGCCCCTGCGCCCGCAGGAGCGCACCGGTCGGACCGTCCATGGGGACGGGATACCCGGAGGGCTTGACGCTTCGATAGGAGAACAGACCGTGCTCGTCGCTCGTGAACGTGCCGCGCAGATTCCACTCCGCTTGGGAGGGATCCTGGTTCTCGTAGAGGCCGGCGGGGGAAGCGTGCCAGACATCGATGCGCGCCCCCGCTACGGGACTGCCGTTGAGAGCGACGATCCGGCCGGTGAAGAAAAGCGGCGGCCCGGGAGTCGCAGACCGCACGATCGAGGCACCGTTCTTCATCTGCGGAGCGCCCGCGCGCCAGAAGGGACCGAGCAAGTTCGCCGACGTCTCGCGCTTGCCGCGCTCGCCATTGTTCATCAGGCACACCAGCATCGACAGCCCCAGGCTCCCGGCGATCAGGCGCGTCTCGTTGTGGCTCTCGGTCGTCTTGTGTCCGAGGGCGGTAACGAGATTGATCGCCTGATCGAACTCCTTCTCCGTCAGCCGCACCTCGCGAGCAAAGCCGTGGAGGTGGCGAACGAGGGACTTAAGAATCTCCTTCAGGCGCGGATCGGTCGTACGCTCGGTCTCGGCGAGCACCGCCTCGGTGAGCTGCAGTTCATCACGAATGATCATGCATGGTTCTCCGCGGCTCCGCGTTGCGCGCCGCGGCGACGGCGGGCGGCGCGCCAGAGCCTAGGGAGCCCTCCGAAGCGTGTCAACACGCCGCCGGCGTAGGCGGTGGCGGGTGCCCGAGCGAGCGGACGCGCGGGGCGCATCGCGGGCTCCTGCAACGCTTGCGAGGGACGGCCGCGCGCGGGATCCTCGCGACATGGACGCGCCACTGTCGAGCTCGCAACCGCGAGCCCCCACGCCGGCGACCGATTCGCGCCGCTTTCAGTCCGCCGCGGCTCACTATCTGCGCGGCCGCCCCGAGTATCCTCGACGGCTCGTGGGTGACGTGAGCCTGCTCTGCGGACTCAATTCCTCGCACCGACTCCTCGATCTCGGCTGCGGTCCCGCGCCGCTTGCCGTCATGTTCGCGCCGCTCGTGCGCGAGGTGGTCGCGGTCGACCCGGAACCCGCCATGCTCGCAGTCGCCGCGGACCATGCAGCCCGAGCTGCCGTGAGCGTGCGCTTCGTGCAGTCGCGCGGCGAGGATCTCGAGCCCTCCCTCGGAACGTTCCGCCTGGTCACGATCGGGCGCGCATTCCATTGGATGGACCGCACCCGCACGCTCGCCCGCCTCGATGCGCTCATCGAGCCCGAAGGGGCGGTGGTCCTGTTCGGCGATCGCCATCCGGAGGAGTACGGCGCGAACGGCTGGGTCAAGCCGTATCGGGCGGTGCTCGAGCGCTTCGCCGTCGATGATGCGGGGCGCGCGCAGCGCGCGGCACCGGAGTGGCAGTCCCATGAGAACGTCCTGCTCGGCTCCCCGTTCGGCACGCTCGAGCGCGTCACGGTCATCGAGCAGCGCCTCACGCCCGTCGCGATGTTCGTCGAGCGGGCATTCTCGATGTCGAGCACCGCCCCGGCCCGACTGGGCGGGCGGGCCGCTCAGCTCGCCGACGAAGTCCGCGAGCTCATGACTCGGTTCGCCACGCCGGCAGGCGATGTCGCCGAGCTCATCGCATCCGAGGCATTGATCGCACGGCGCACATAAACAAAGCGGGGCGAGCAGCGACTGCTCGCCCCGTGAGCCCGGCACCGGGATGCGCGGGCAGGTCGGCTTTACTGCGAGGCGACGGCGAGCTCGTGCGGTCCCGAGCGCTGCAGCTTCTCCTGATAAAAGGCGGTGAGCGCCGGCTGGCCGACGTGCGCCACGGCATGCTCCACGGCGCGATCGAAGCAGCGCGTATAGCCGGCCGAGGCCGAATACGAGCCGGTGAGCGCCCGCGGTCCGCAGACCTGGTCCGCTGCAATACTGATACGCCGATAAAGCTCGGCCACGTCGCTCGGCAGAGCGAGGTTCAGATCCGAGTAGCGCACCGCCGTCGAGTGCTGGACGGCGTCCAGCTGGACGCCCGCGATCGGCGCCGATTCGGCATAGAGCGCCGTGGATGCGATTGCCAGAACCGCTGCGGCGACAGCCGTGCGGAGCGACGTTGACTTGATTGACATGATTGCCCCTCTCTCGAAACCCATCACGCGTTTACCTGCGCGCCGGTGTTCAGTCCCGGTGCGATGTGTCAGCGCTGGGCACTATATCAGCACAATGCTCAAGTCACCATCGAGAAAGCGCGCGCCGGCCGCATTTCGCAAACGCCGCGGTGAGTGGCGAAATGCCTTGATTTATAGCGTACCCGCATCACGGGTGAATTATTTTCACGGTCCGGCGCATGCAACGCCGCGCTGTACACTGGACGCCTTGCGCGGAGCTTGGGACAGTCGCAATTGAGGCTGACGCACCACTTTGGCGCAGCCCGAGCCAGCAGCCGCGCGCACTTCGCAGCACGCAACATGCAGCGCGCAGCGCGCAGCGCGCAACGCGCCGCGCGCCGCGCGAGGCCAGCTCGAGAGAGACCCGGCAGTAGGGTGGCTCGAAGGGCCGCAGAGTCGCGCGGCTCAGTGCGAGCTGATCAGCGTGACGCCCGCGACGGCAGCCGCGAGCAGAGCGATTGCGCCGGCCGACTTGACCAGCAGACCCACACCCGAGGTGCCGAGGAGGACGTAAGTAACCCGCCGAAAATTGATGTCCGAGAGCGAGCGATACAGATATACACCGAGAAGCGTGCCGGGAAGCACGATCGGCAGCGTCACCAGAAGTAGCGTCCAGTAGGTGCGGCTGAATGTCTCCGGATGCCGCAAGGCCAGCATCGAGATGGACAGGACCTGCATTCCGAGAATGTACGGTTGCACGATCGCGCGCGAGTGACTCTTCGGCAAATGGCGTAATCCGCTCCAGACCACGACGGCTGCGCCCGGAAAGGCCGTAAACCCGCCGATCACGCCACCGATCAATCCCACGATCGACGAGGGGAACCAGGAATCGTGCTTCAGCGTCACGCGCAAGCGCTCTGGCTTGAGCATCGAGTAGGCGGCATAGATCACCAGAAATGCGCCGAACACCGCCATGAGCGTCTTGGTGGGCAGGGAGTGCAGGATGGTGAGCCCCATGGGCACGCCCAGAAAGCCGCCCACCAGGTACGGGCCGGGACCATTCGGCCACCACTCGCGGATCGGCATCATGTCGGACTTCAACTGGCGGATGGACATCAGCTGATTGGCGGTGGAGAGCCCCATGAGCAGCGGAACCCCGAGCTTCGGTGGCAGGAGCCACAGGCAGAGCGCTCCGATCGCCGAGAAGCCGAATCCGGAGAGACCGCTCATCAGGGCCGAGGCACCGAGGATGATCACCAGTGCGGCCACGGTGGTCGAGCTGAGCCCGCCTGCCATCAATGCGTATCCGTTCACGATTTAGGTCACCCGGGAGTTGAGTGCAAAGGACAGCGACCCCTCGGCGCAAGGCCTGGGTCGACGCACGAGGACGCGGCTGCGCGCGCTCAGGTCCAGACCCGATCGAGCGCGGCGCAGAACGCTTCCATGTCCGCCATGGACCCGACCGTCACGCGCGAGATGGTCGGCCAGATGGCCCACGACCGCCCGATCTCCACGCTCTGCGCCTGAAAGGCGGCCTGCATCTGTTTCGCCGGCCGGCTCTTCCAGTCGATCATGAACATGTTGGCGTTGCTCGGAATGAACGCGACCTCGCGCTTGGTCAGGTGCTCGAACGTCATCGCGCGGGCTGCCTGCATCTCGCGGCGGCGTGCGAGGATCGTGCTCGCCTGGGTGAGGCTCGCGGTCGCGCACACGAGCGAGGGAATCGGCAATGCGCCCGACTGCATCCCGCCGTCGTAGCGCCACATCTTCTTGATCAGATCCGGGTGGGCCATGATGTAGCCCATCCGCATGCCCGCCATGCCGAAGATTTTCGAGAACGTGCGCGAGACGATCACATCGTGGTGCGCGACGGCGAGGTGGGAAGCCGTGGGAGTGCCGGCGAAGTGAATGTACGCCTCGTCGATGAGCACCTTCGAGCCCGCCGGCTTGTTCGCGATCAGCCATTCGATGTCCGCAAGCGGTGTGATGGTGCCGGTCGGATTGTTCGGCGTGCAGATGTAATACAGCCCCGGATTCGGATCGGCCGCGACCATCGCCCGCACATCGTGCGCGTAATCGGACTTGACCGGTACGCGCTTGACCGGCACTCCGAGCCATTCCGCGGTGCCCCACGTGAGCTCGAACGTCGGATTGGCGGTCACCAGCCCGCGAGTGGGCGAGCAGAATGTGACGACCGAACGCGAAAGCGGGTCGCTCGATCCCGGCCAGGGAGCCACGTGGTCATACGGCACCCGCTCGACCTTCATGACCGCCCTGATGAAATCGTCGCGCTCGTCGCGCGGGATATACCGGTTCGAGGAAGCGATGATCTCGGCGGCGGCGACCTGCCCTGCGGTAAACGGTCCCGTCCAGCACTCGTTCGCGCCGAGGCGCACCTTGGCGACGGGAGCCGGATCGGGCGACCCCGCCGAGGCCCATACGGGTCGGCCGGCCGTCGCCACGGCCGCCCCCGCACCGAACACCGCCGCGATCCGCAGCAGTTGCCGGCGCGAGAAGCCGCGGGCGATGAGATCGTCGGTCGCCTGATCGTCGAGAACTTCAGTGCTCATCAGCCCTCTCCTGCTTCGTTCGGTGCCTTTTGTTACTTTAATCAGACCCGCGATGGTTGTCTGCGGCGCAACATTTGAAAATCGGTCATTCAAAGGTGAAATAAATTGAGCCGCGACTCGAGGCGCGCGAGATCGCTTCGCGCGCCTCGAGCACTGCCCGCCGCTGGTGCGTCATGGCCAACGAGGTGCGCGCTACCGCACCAAGATCGTCTCGGCGGGCGACGCGCCGCCCTCGACATGACACGAATCCCCTCAGAACGCATAGCTCAGCCGCGCGTAGTAGAAGCCGCCGTCGAATCCGAACGGCGAGAAGGTGTTGTATTTCCCGACCGCGCCGTTGTTGTAGTAGGTCTCGTAGGCCTCGATGATCGCGGGGTTCACCTGCTCCGGATAGCGGTTGAAGACGTTCGTGGCGCCGATCGCGAGCGTCAAGCGCTGCAGCAGGTGCATGCCGAGCTCGACGTTGGTAGTGGGGATCGTTCCCACCGAATCCTTGTAATAGATCGGAATGTTCGTAGGGTTATCGCCGCTGTCGTTCGCCCACTCGGAGCTCGGCCCGTAGATGATCTCGTGCAGATCGACGTAGAAGCGACTCACCGTCCAATGCGCCCCGAGATTGAGCACGAGCCGTGGAGAGCCCGTCGTCAGGGCCGAGTTGGTGCCCGGACCGAACAGCGCCTGACCGCCGAGCTCCAACGGTGAGGCGATCTCCCGCGTGATCACCGTGTAGTTGTAGGTGCTCGCCACCGTCCAGTCGACCTGCCCGACCGGGTAGTCCTGGGTGCTGGTGAGCGTGAAGTCGACGCCCCGCGTGCGCGTGTCTACGCCGTTCGTGAACAGCTCGATGCCGAGCGTGCCGGTCGCGAGCACCTCGGGATCGATACTGAGGCCGCTCGCGAGAATCGCCGCGTTCACATCACCCGCACCGGGGTAGGGCAAGCCGTTGATCTGTCCATAGATAGCGCCGCTCCCGACGATGCGATTCGTGACGAGGATCTGATAAGCGTCGACGGTTGCCGCAAGCGTCTCGAGGGGCCTGAATACGAGACCGAGGCTCAGATTGGTCGACTTCTCCGGCTGCAGCCCGGTGCCGAGTCCGAGCAATGCGGCTCCCGGGCCGTCCGGGGCGAGCTGGCCGAACGCGGTCGTCGGACCGACATTGACGGCGGTGTAGTGCTCCTCGGCGAGCGTCGGGGCGCGAAATCCGCTGCTCACGGTGGCACGGACCGCGACTTGCGGATCCAAGTCCCAGCGGCCCGTGAGCTTGCCCACCTCGTTGCTGCCGAAATCGCTGTAGTGCTCGTAGCGCCCGGCCGCATCGAGGCGCAATCCGCTCACCACGTCGGCCGCGAGATCGACATAGCCCGCGTAGCTCTTGCGCGCGGCGCTGGTCGCGTTGTACGGCGCAAACCCCGGGAACGACTGCGCACCGCCCCCGTAGTACGAGGCGGCATCGCCCGCGAGAATCTTGAACGACTCGCGCCGGTACTCCCCGCCCCAGGCGACATTGAGCGGCCCTGCCAGTCCCACGTCGAAGTCGCGCGCGACATCGAGCGTAGTCGCCCATTGGTTCGCGAGGAACTCTCCGTCATAGAAGTCTGTCGGGGAGGCGCCAGTGGCGGCGTAGAGAGAATTGTTCGAGGAGTCGATCGTGTACACCTTCATCTGGTCCTCGCCGTAGCCGGTGCCGAGGTCCCAGGTCCAATCCTCGAGGATTCCCTTGAAGCCCGCGTTCAGCTGATAGTCGGTCTCCCGGCCCTGCTCGAGAGGCTGGAATCCATAGGGGAAGGGATAGATCGTCTGGTCGGTGGTCGGGTCGAGGTAATGCACAACCGTCGGCAGTCGATAGTTCTCGTAGGATGCGGCGTCCTTGTACCCGTAAGTGCCGAAACTGTAGAACTGGACGCTGTCGGCGAGACTGAAGCCCGAGTTGTACTCGAGGAGCTTGCGGTGAACCTCCGCGTCGCCCGAGATCAGGTTGAGGTTCGGATAGCCCGGTGCGAGCGGCATGTTCGTGAGCGGGTAGGTTCCGCCGTCGGCCGGATCGATGTTATGCGGATCGGTCACGCGCGGATCGACGTTGCCGCGATCGCTGTGGCCGTGGTTGTAATCCTCGGCCGTCACGTTGAAGTACGAATCGTTGAGCGGCTCGAAGCCCGCGTTGGCGCCGACCTGCGAGGTGTCGCCGCCGCCGTCGAAGTATCCGCCGTAGGTGGCGTCCGCCGCACCACCGGAGGAATTGCGCTTGAGGATGATGTTGATGACCCCGGCAACCGCGTCCGAGCCGTACTGGGCGGCGGCGCCCTGGGTCAGCACCTCGACGTGATCGACCGCATCGACGGGAATGAAGTTGAGGTCGACGCCCGCTCCGCCCTGATACGGGCCGCCGTCGACGGCCAAATTCGCCGTCGTGTGACGGCGCTTGCCGTTGATCAGAATGAGCACGTCGTTCGGGCTCAGGCCGTAGAGCTTCGCCTGCAGCGTCTGGTTGCTCATGTCCCCGCCGAACGCCTGCGCGACGTAGGACGGAACGAGCTGCGCGAGCGCATTGACCAGGTTCGATTGACCCGTGTTCTTGAGCTGCGTGACGCTGATGATCTGGATCGGTGCGGCACTCTCGGCGGCCTCGATGCCCTTCTGCCGCGTACCGGTGACGATCACCTCCTGCTCGGGCTGCTGGGCGGCGGCCGTGGGGGGTGCCGCCGGTCCGGCGGCTGCGTTCTGGGCGCGCACGGCGGGCGTGACGAGGACCAGACCCAGCGCAGCGGCCACAGCCGTCGCGATGGGCAATCTAAATGGCGTGTCGGACATGTTCGAGGCTCTCCCACGGTGATGGATTGCGACAGCGTCGGCGGAGTCTTTCGCTCCTCGCTCGGCGCTGTCACCGCTGCGCCCCCTCTCAATGGACCGAACCTGCACCCGGTGAGGCTGCCCACTGTTTGAGCCTCGCCATCTGTGCATGCCCCGTCCCGCGCCGCAAGAGTCTTTGCAATAAATTAGCCAGTCAACCTCGAATCCGTAGCGCGTCCGCCTCAACGCCGGCGCTCCGATCACCACGCTCGGTATGAAAGTGCCCTGATTTCAGCGAATTGAGCATCGCGGGCGTGATTGATTTGCGTAGCGATCAATGTGCTGAGATCGCCACGAGGTGGTGGCCGGCCGCGCAGCACGCGCCTTCAGGTGATTCAACTCAGTGCACTGAGGTCAGTTATCGAGCGCAAAACAGAGCACGGCGTGCGATCCGAATCGGTGCAAGGAGCCATTCGCCCAAGGGCGCGTGCCCCGGGCCTGAGCAGCGCGGATGGGTGGAGCGGCCGGTGCTCGCGCGTGCGAGCACCGGCGCCGTCCGTGTCTGAGAAACTCAGAACCGGTAAGTCAAGCGTGCATAGTAGAAGCCGCCGTCCTGACCGAATGGCGAGAACGTCGGGTACTTCTGTACCGCGCTATTGTCCTGATACGCGTCGTACGCCTCCGTGAGCAGCGGATTGATCTGCGGCGGATAGCGATCGAAGAGATTGTCCGCGCCGATCGCGAGCGTAAGCGGCTTGCCGAGATGCATGCCGAGCTCCAGATTGGTGACCGGAATCGTACCGATCGACTCCTTGTAATAGACGGGGATTCCCGAGGCGTTGTCGCCGTCGTCGTTGTCATACTCCGAGCTCGGTCCGTAGACGATCTCGTGCAGATCGACGTAGAACTCGCTCAGCGTCCAGTGCATGCCGAGATTGAGCACCAGGCGCGGCGAGGCGGTCGTCAGATCCGAGAGCGTCGTCGGGCCGAAGAGCTGCTGGCCTCCGAGCTGCGCCGGAGAGGCGATCTGGCCGGTGACGACGGTGTAGTTGTAGGTGCTCGAGATCGACCAGTCGATGTGCCCGAACGAGTAATCGTTGGGGCTGGTGAGGGTGAAGTCGACGCCGCGCGTGCGCGTGTCTATCCCGTTCGTGAAGATGTTGATACCGGTCGTTCCGGTGGCGAGCACGTAGGGATTGATGCTGAGGCCGCTCGCGGCGATCGCCGCGTTCACATCCGATGCTCCGGGATACGGCACGCCGTAGATCGTGCCGAAGATCGCACCGCTCCCGACGATGCGGTTGGAGAGGATGATCTGGTAGGTGTCGAGCGTTGCGGCGAGACGTTCGAATGGCCGGAAGACGAGCCCAAGACTCAGATTCGTCGACCGCTCCGGATGCAACCCGCTTCCGAGACCGAGGAGCGATGCGCCCGGTCCGTTCGGCGCGAGCTGTCCAAACGCAGTGCTCGGTCCCACGTTGACCGCCGTGTAGTGCTCCTCGGCGAGCGTCGGAGCACGAAAGCCGCTGCTCACGGTAGCGCGCACGGCGAACTGCGAGGTCGCATCCCAGCGCGCCGTCAGCTTGCCCACCTGGTCGCCGCCGAAATCGCTGTAGTGCTCGACACGACCGGCAGCGTCGATGCGCAAGCCGGAGATCACGTCCGCGGCGAGATCGACGTAGCCCGCGTAGCTGTTGCGCGAGGCGTCCACCTCGTTATAGGGCGCGTATCCCGGGAATGAGGCGGCGCCGCCATCGATGTAGGAGCTCGCGTCCCCGGGCAGGATCTTGTATCCCTCGCGCCGGTACTCCCCGCCCCATGCGACGTTGAGCGGTCCCGCAAGTCCCACCTCGAAATCCTTGGCGACATCGAGCGACGTCGTCCATTGACTCGAGACGAACTGGCCGTCATAGAAGCTCTCGGGCGAGGCGCCGGTATCGATATAGAGCTGCGGGTTCGTCGAATCGATCGTGTACACGTGGAACTGGTCCTCGCCGTAGCCGGTTGCGAGGTCCCAAGTCCACTCGTCGATCGCACCCTTGAAGCCCGCGTTCAACTGGTAGTCGGTCTCCTTGCCCTGCTCGAGCGGATTGAAGCCGTAGGGAAACGGATAGGTCGTGACACCGGTGGTCGGATCGGTGTAGTAAGCGACCGTCGGCACTCGGTAGTTCTCGTAGGACGCGGCGTTCTTGTACCCATAGGTGCCGAACGAGTAGAACTGCACCCCGTCCCCGAGACTGAAGCCTGCGTTGTACTCGACCAGCTTCATGTGCGACTCGCCATCGCCGTCGATGAGATTGAGGTTCGGCCAGCCCGGCGCGAGAGGCATATTGGTGAGCGGATACGTTCCACCATCCGCCGGATCGATGTAGCCGGGATAGACCACGCGCGGATCCACGTCGCCGCGGTCAGAGTGCCCGTGGTTGTAGTCCTCGGCGGTCACGTTGAAGTAGCTGTTTTCCACCGGCTCGAATCCGGCGTTCGCGCCTACTTGCGAGGTGTCTCCGCCGCCGTCGAAATAGCCGCCGTAGGTTGCATCGGCGTCGACCCCCGATGAGCTGTTCTTGAGAATGATGTTCACGACGCCTGCGATCGCATCCGAGCCGTACTGCGCGGCTGCACCCTGCGTGAGCACCTCGACATGATCGATGGCATCGAGTGGGATGAAGTTGAGGTCCGCGCCCGCGCCACCCTGATAGGGGCCGCCATCCACGGCGAGATTGGCGGTGGTGTGGCGGCGCTTGCCGTTCACGAGAATCAGCACATCGTTGGGGCTCAATCCGTAGAGCCGCGCCTGCAGCGTTTGATTCGCCATGTCGAAGCCGAATCCCTGGGCGACGTACGAGGGAACGAGCTGCGCGATCGCGTTGATGAGGTTCGTCTGGCCGGTGTTCTTGAGATCCGCAGCGCTGATGATCTGAATCGGTGCCGCGCTCTGGGCCGCCTCGATCCCCTTCTGGCGCGTGCCCGTGACGATGACCTCCTGAGTCGTCTCGATCGCGGATGCGGAGGACTCCCCCGCGGAGCCCGAAGCGGCGGGCGCCGGACTCTGGGCGTGCAACGGTACACAGAACAGCAGCAGGCTCAATGCAGCGGTAAGCGCCGCGCCATGGCTCGGCGCGCAGTGACGGCGATAGAACATCTCGGGCTCTCCCAGGTTTGTTGATCTGAACCCCGCGCCGGAGAACGCCTCCGACGCAAAGGCACTCTTTGTTACACAGCCCCTTCTCCCAGAGGAGTGCGCCGGCTCGTCCTGCTCAACGATGAGCGAACGGTCCGTGGAGTGCTCCGACTCCGTGCAGCAGGGGTATTGCAATAAATCGGCCAGCGAATGCGTGCGTGGACGCATCCGCGCCGCGCGCATACGAGATCGCCGCCGGCCCACCCGCAAATTGCAGCCGCGACAAGCGCTTGCCACCGAGGCGGCCTCCGCGAAGCGCCGAGGAATCCGTAGAATTTGCCTCGTGCGATCGATTGAACGGTCGTCATGCGGCGATGAGGTGGATCGAATCGGTGCGCAAATCCATCATCCGAGGATCCATTCGGAGCACGAGCGGCGCTTCATGCGAGTGCAAAGGCGCTGGCGCGCGCACGCGCGTGCCCCGTCTTTGCACGCCGCGTTTGATTCGGCGCGCACGGATTTCGTGCAGGGGGAAGGTTTTTCCGCTAGCCCGCGCGCGACCTGCGCGGGCCACAGTGGATGGGCGAGGACCGAGGCATCGAGCACACGTGAAATCCAGTCAACGACGGATTCTTATTGCTCTTCTCGGGTCAGCGCCGACCCGGTGGCGGTACGCAATCGCGGGGCCGCGGATCAGCGGCGTGCGCCGAGCAGTCTCGCGGGCAGAAGAATCACGGCTCGCAGCAGCTGGAAAACACCCTCGAGGGCGATCCCGAGCAGCCGGAACGGAATCGACAAGAGCCAGACGAGCGGCCAGAGCAGCAGCGCCAGGACGGCGAGCGGCCAGCAAAGCACGAACAGAAGGAGCCACAGCAGGACCTTGATCATGCGGCACCGTACCGCCGCGGCAGGGGTGCCCGCAACCCGCGGCGCGCTCGGCGTTCGCCGCTTGAGCGGCGCCGGCAACCGCTTTGGTATGCTCGCGCCCAACGTGTGCTCCGAAGCGCACGCGCAGGATGCGAAATGGGACGGCATGCGGGCTCGATTCTTCTTGCGGCCGCGACTGGGGTGGCGCTCGTCTGGCTCGCCCGCTGGGAGCGGTCCGAGCCGGTGCGGAAGGTCACCGCCCCCGGATCGCGCGTGGCCCGCATCGCTGACGCTCGCGCCGAGGGTCCCGCCGTCGCCCGACGCGCGCCCGAACTGAGCGCGGCCGCGCCGGGGAGCGGCTCCACGGGGGACACCGAGCGCGGGGCTGCGGCGGGCAGCGCCGTTGTGGAGCATGCCGCGATCGCCTCGGCCACCCCTCCTCCGCCGCTCCCGATCCCCGCTGGGGCGGAGCCACCGTCATCAGCCGCCGCCTCGGCGCACCCCTCTCCTCTCGATACGTTGCTCGACTCGGTCCGTATCTCGTGCCAGTTCGATCCCGGTAACGGCAGTGAATGGCCCGGCGGAAACATGACGGTCCACGGCGCTTCGTGGCAGGGCGGCCCGATCACCTACGATTCGATCGACACGCACGCGGGCAGCGCCCAAATGGAGGGAACCCAGGGGGCCACGGGCTCGCAGACCGGCGAGACGGACGTGCGGGTCGTTGCGACGCCGACGGGGCTGCATTTTGCCGGTTTCACGCCACGGGGAGACTTGGTCGTGACGAGCGTCTTCGCGGCCCTCGACACCGCCGGACACTTCATCGCGGTCATGTCTCGCCACGGCGCTGCGCTCCAGCACGAGTCGGCACAGTTCTACGGATCTTGCAGCTCGATCCTCGCGCAGCTCGGCTCGACCGGTCGCTCACCCTGAGCGTCGGAGGCTGGCGCGCGGTTCGCCTTCGAGCGCGGGAAGGGCTCCCGCTCCTCGCTATCCAGCGGCGCAGCGCGACTGCTAGGCTATCGCCGCGGCGGCAGCGCCGTCCCTGGCGCCCTGGTTGAGGATCGCTCATGACCGGTCGAATCGCGTTCGTCGGAACTCTCCTGCTGAGCGCGGTCGCCGGATGCGGGCGCTCCCCCTCGATCGCGAACCCCGCCGAGCTTGCCGCACTGCAAAGCGAAGTGGCGCGGCTCGATACCCGCGTGGCCGCGCTCGATGCCAGCGAGCGCGCGGCCACGAAGGAGCTCGCGGCACTGCGGCGCGAGGCCGATTCGCACCGCTCGGCGGTCGCAGAACTCATTCCGACGGACACGACGGTGCGCTGGGTCGAGGCCCAGCCCGCGCTCGGTCCGTTCGTGGTCTTCGTGCAGTACGTCCGCAGCATCCCGGGCGGCGTGCGCGTTCAGCTCAACCTCGGCAATGTGACCTCGGTGGCGATCTCAGGCGCCGTGCTCAAGCTCACCTACGGGCCGCCCAAGCCGGAGGTCGGTGATCCGGACTACGCGAACCGCTTCGCCAGCTGGCAGCAGGGCCTGAAAGAGCACGTGCAGTCGGTTCCGGGATCGCTCCGTCCCGGGGTCTGGCATCCCGTGAGCGTTGTCCTCAAGGGGGTCAACGATCGCGCATTCGGGTATCTCAAGGTGAGCATCTCGACGGCGACGCTGTGGCCGGTACTTACCCGCGAACACCCGTAACGGACGCGGGCTCCCGGAGAGAGCGCGGTATGAGCGCGAGCGAAGAGAAGTACTTCTACGAGCCGCGTTGCGGGCATGGACTCGCTCACGATCCGTTCAACTCGATCGTCGCTCCGCGCCCGATCGGCTGGATCTCCACCCACGACGGCGCCGGTCACCGCAATCTCGCGCCCTACAGCTTCTTCAACGCGTTCAACTATGTCCCGCCGATCATCGGGTTCGCAAGCATCGGCCACAAGGACACCGTGCGCAACGCCGAGCGCACCGGGGAGTTCGCCTGGAATCTCGTCACGCGAGCACTCGCCGAGCGGATGAATGCGACCAGCGCGACGGTCGCCCCGGAGGTCGACGAGTTCACGCTCTCCGGGCTGACGCCGGTAGCCTCGGCAAAGATCGGTGCACCGCGGGTCGCGGAGAGCCCGGTGAACTTCGAGTGCCGCGTTACCCAAATCGTGCAGTTGCGGAATCTCGCCGGTGCAGCCGTGGAAACCTGGCTCACGCTCGGGGAAATCGTCGCGGTCCACATCGAGCGCCGATTCCTCGCCGGGGGCTTCTACGTGACAGCGGCCGCACAACCGGTCGTGCGCGGCGGAGGACCGGCGGATTACTTCACGATCGGCGCGGATGCGCTCTTTAAGATGGATCGCCCGAAATGACCATCGAGCGCAGGCGTCTTGGACTCAATCTTTTCGGGAGTGCGACCGCCTACCTCCTACCGCGGCAGTCGGAGGATCCCGAACCGCCGCCTCCGGACTCGCGCCGCGCAGCGCTCGTCGGACTGGTGTTCACGCTGCTGCTGATCCTGGGCAGCGTGCTGCTGGTGCATGTGCTGGGCCGGGCGGCCAAGCTCCAGGACTGCGTGATGTCGGGCCGCACGAACTGCGCGCCGGTGGACACGACCAGCGCGACCGGGGGTTAGCGACTCTCCTCCGGATTGATCGGCAGCAGCTTCTGGCCGAACACGGTCGTTCGCACACCGACGCAATCCGCGCACAGTCGCAGCGTCGGCACGGGACTCGGGTCCGTCTTTCGTGCCACGACCCAGTAATCTCGCGCCGATGCGCTCCCACAGAGCGAGCAGATCTCGACCGTGCCGGCCGCCGCAACGTGCCGCCGCGTCAGCGTCGCCTGCACCGGCTGGTCCGACTCGAGCGCCGCAAACCACTCGGCACTGTGGGGCTCCAGGTATCGCATGGCGCTCGAGATCCCGGGCCACGGCTTCGGATGATCGCCCGGTCCGACCGCGACATCTCCGGTGGCGCGCTTGACGCTCAATTGCCACCCGGTGCGGAGCGCATCCCGGCAAGATAAACGGCGAGTCCGTCGATTTCCTCCCCGCTCAGAGTCTGGAGCCTGCGCGCATGCCCGCGCATGCTCGGCCTGCGGCCCTCGGCGGCATCGTGCAGTTGCTCGCCAAGATACTCGGGATGCTGCCCGGCAAGCCGCGGCACCTGCGTGGCGGGGTCGCCCTCGCCGTTGCGGCCATGGCACGACTCGCACAGGCGCGCGTAGATGGCGGCCGTTCCCAGCGGCGCCACCGCCCCGCCGGGTGGCACGGCCCGCGGCGGCAGACTACTTATATATGCCGCCACATCGGCGAGCTGCTGCGCATCCGTGAGGTGATGGCGATCGACGAAGTGCTGCATGCGGATATTGAGCCGGGCACTGTGACGAAACTCGATCAGCTGCCGCACGAGCACACTCTGGTACTGACCGGCGATCGAGGGCACCGTCCCGTCGGACGTGCCGCCCCCGTCGCTTCCGTGACAGGCCGCGCACGTGTCGAAGAGCTCGGCGCCGCGATCCAGATGCGGCGTGGCATGGAGGGCGGCCTGAAGCTCCGAGCTCTCGGTCGAGAGTGCCATGCAGAGCGCCGGCGCAAGCACGAGCAACCCGAGCGCGCATCGCATGCCCAGTGCGCGCCGCCGCACCGTCGCGTAGTGCGCTCGCGCCGCGATCGCCTTGCCGACATCCGAGCCGTGCCATTGAGTTGACATGTCCAGTGCACCCGCGACCTGGGGTTTCCAAGTCTTCGCGTAAAGTCTAGAGCCCGCACGCACCCACGGACAGCGTGACTTATGCGTATCGGGGGACGCAGATTGGGCCACGCCGTGCGCACACTCGGGTGCTGTCAGCCGCTGCGCTCGCCGCGCGTTGTAACTGGCAAGGACAACAAACTTACGGCAGGTCCCCCATGAAGCGGCTATTCATGCTCCTGATTCCTCTCGGCTTCCTCGCCTTGAGCGGATGCGTCGTGGTACCGGCTCGCGGTTACTACTACCACCCCCGCGCGATGGTCGTGGTTCCGGCACCGGTGGTGTTCGTGCGGCCGTAGACGCTCCGCCGATGCGGCGGCTCGCTGCGCCGCGAGGCTCACGCTGAGCGCGGCTCGATCAGGCTCGGCTCATCATTCTTGGGCGAGTTGACGCGAGTGCTGACAGCGTAGGCAACCATCAAATCCGCGGGATACGCCTCGAGCGCCGCGTGCGCCTGCTCGGGAGTGCCGCTGAGCCAGGCCTCGCGGGACTCCCGGCGCAGGATCGCCGGCATCCGGTGCGGATTGCTTCCGGTGTTGTGGATGTCGCGCATCAGCGCATTGCCGGGCATCGTGATGAGCGCGCAGCTCTCGACGGCCGTCGCGTCCGCGCGCAGCGAGCGATCCCAGAGCGCCGCGAAACCGAACAGCTCCTGATCGACGAGATGAATGAAGTAGGGAATCTTGCTTCCCTGCGCATCGAGGTGCCATTCGTAGAATCCGGAGGCGAGCTGAATGCAGCGCTGGCCGCGCTTCCAGGGTCCGCGGTAGGAGGCGGCGCTCGCGATCGTCTCGATGCGCGCGTTGATCGTCGAGTACTTCGGAGGCTCGCCGCGCGCGAAGAACGGGATGAGTCCCCAGCGAAGTGCGACCCCCTCGCGCACGCCCTCGGTCATCCTGACGACGGGCACGCTCTGTGTCGGGGCGATGTTGTAGCTCGCGGTGAACTGCCAGCTCACGCGCGCGAGAGCGAATTCACGCTCCGCAGCGGCTGCCTGTCGCAGGATGTAACGTCCGCACATACAGTCCCCTGTCTCTAATCGTACTGCATGGACAGCCTGACAGCGCCGTCACTACGCTCGCGGTCATGGGAGGAAAGAATCCCGAGCGCAGCAGACTGTGGGGACGGGATTGCGATGCCCTCGCCGCATACGCCCAGGGCTACACGCTTACCGCCCGCTGCCGCAGTCCGGGATGCGGAAATCGCCGCGAGCTCGAGCTCGCGCGCCTCCTCGAGCGCTTCGGAGCGAACGCGACGCTCGGGGAGATTTGCCGCCATTTCCGCTGCCGCAGGTGCGGTGAGCGCGGTGCGCGCATCGAAGTTCATTACCGGGGGTGGGCGCGCGGTCGCAGCTGACCCCGGCGCGCAGTGCTGTGCCTCAGCGCGGGCGCTCGGCGAGACCGCGTGCGGCGCGATACGCGAAATCCACGGTACGCCCGTACACGGCGGCCTGCCATGCCGGATTCTGCGAGAAGAACGCCTCGCGCATCTGGCGGCCAATCTGCGCACGCAGCTCCTCATCACTCCCGCCATGCGCGTGCAGCCAGTGATCGGCGCGCAGGGCGTTCAGCACCCGCTCCAGGGGAATCGTCCCGAATTCCAGCGCGAGGAACGTGAGATCCACCCGTGGCAGTGCCCGGCGCACCCCATCGGCGACCGAGCCCACCACCCGCGCCGAGACCGACTCGTCGGCATCCAGATCCTTCACCTCCGGTCCGTACCAGCGGCGCGCACGCTCGAGATCGCCGGGACCGCTCGCGGTGAGAATGGGCTCGCCATAGGCGGCAGGTCCGAGGCCGGTGTGCAGATCGAGCACTGCGAGCCGTGCAACGCTCGCGGGCAACGCTTCCTTCAGCACCCGCTCGAGCGTCGTCGCCGACCAGCTCGCGCGACGGCCGCCGTAGAAAAGGCCGCTCGGGCGGCTGTACTGGCCCCCGGTGATCGCTGTCTGCACAGCCCGCGGGCCCTGTCGCTGCATGAGCGCGGCCAGGGCGGCATCGGCCGCGCGCCTCCCCTCGCCGTGCCAGTCGACCGGCACCAGCAGCTCGTGCAGCGGCTCGTAGGCATTCGATGACGGCAGCGGCTGCGAGAAATCGACGAAATTTCGATTGAGGTCCACGCCGTCCTCGTTGACGCGACGGCTCCAGGAGAATCCGAACGGATTGAGCGCATGCACGAGCACGAGGCAGGCGGACTGCGGCAGCGCCTCGCACAGCTGATCGCTCAGGAGTCCCACTTGACAGCCCGAACCGCAGAATCCTTCGACGCCGTGTGTGCCCGAGATCACGACGAGCGCGCAATCCGCGTGCGGATTTCCGAGTCGCGCAACGTCCATGGCGAGCGGCTCGCCCTGCGCGCCAAGCCGCTGCGGCAGCGGGTGATCGCGTAGCGTTGCGCCGGCGCGCTCGGCTGCAGCGCGAAAGCGAATCCTCGCGGCGGCGTAATCGCCACTGAAATACTCGGAGATCGCCATGTGAGAGGCTCCTGGTCGCGGTCGATGCGGAGCGATCCCGCCCGCAGACCCCCTAGTGCGAAGCCGTGCGGGGCAAGGTGTACGACACCGGCACGAACGTGTAGCCCGCTCCCCGGTTTGCGCGCAGGTGACCGAGACCCGGGAACGAGAGATGCGCACCGCCGATGAGATAGCCCTTTGCAGCAACCATGGCGAAGATCTTGAGACGCTCCCGCGCCGCCTGCGCCGAATCGCTGTCGAAGCTGATGGTGACCGACGGATCGAGAAATTGCACCGCGGCCACGTGCACGAGGTCACCCCAAAGCAGCAGCTGCTCGCCCCGGCTCGAGACGAGGTACATCGTGTGTCCCGGAGTGTGACCCGGCGCCGCCACAGCGCGAATTCCCGGCACGACGTCCACATCGCCGTCGAATGTCTCGAAGCGCATGGCATCGACGTAGGGCTTGAGCGCCGCCATCGCGCCACGAAAGGCGCCGCGACGCGCGGCGGGTGCCCCATTCATCCTCGCCTCGCTCAGCCAGTACTCCGCCTCGGCACGCGCCGCATGGACCATCGCATTGGGGAACACCGCCTGCCCGTTGCGGCTCAGGCCACCAATGTGATCGCCGTGCATGTGGGTAATGAGGATGTCATCCACCTCCTCCGGCCGATAGCCGGCGGCGCGCAGATTGGCAAGCAGCCTGCCGGCCGAAGGCGGTCCCGATGGGCCAATCCCGGTGTCGATGAGCACCAGACGCGCGCCGGTATTGACCAGGAACGCATTCACCGAGGTCTCGACCGGCTCCTTGAGGAACACGCGCGCGAGGTCCGCGTCGAGCTGCGCGGGGGTGACGTGCTTGAGTAGCGCTCCCACGTTGAACGGCAGCGTGCCATCGGATAGCGCGGTCACCTCGAAGTCCCCGAGCATCAAGCGGTAATAGCCGGGGGCCTGGGTTCTCTGCAGCGGCGCGCTTGCGAGCGCCACGCCCGAGGCAAGCAGGAAAGCGAGCATGGCGATCGACTGTGCGCGCGTCGGTTTCGTCTTCACGGCTGCGCTCCGGATTCGGCAATACTGCGAGGGCGGACGCATTCTCCCCGACCGGAGAGAAGGCGACAAGGCCGTTGCGCGCCGGCCGTGCAGCCGCCGGCTACCTGGCTTGCGTCGACGCCCCCCAATCCACTACTTTCGCGCTCGGGAGTGCGTGATGCGTCTCCCGCCGCCCGCGCGAGGACCGATGAGCCTACTCGTCCGAATGAACATCGTGCTCGTCGTGGGCTTCGCGCTCGCCGGCACAGCCGTTGCGTACATCTGCCAATCCCTGTTGCAGACCAATGCACGCCGCGAGGTTCTCGGCACGGCCTCTCTCATGCTCGACAGTGCGCTCGCGAGCCGCGCCTATACGGCGAACGAGATCGATCCGCTCCTCGCCGCAGAGATGCACGACCGATTCGTGCCCCAGAGCATCCCTTTTTACGCCGCGACGCAGAATTTTCTCGTGCTGCGCAAGAGACACCCGGACTTCTATTACAAGGAGGCAACCCTCAATCCGACCAATCCGCGCGACCGCGCGACCGACTGGGAGGCGGACATCATCCAACAGTTTCGCAATCACGCGGGCCTCGGTCAGATCGAGGGCGAGCGCGACGGCGCGATGGGACATGCACTGTATCTCGCACGGCCCATTCGCGCCGAGCCGGAGTGCTTGATCTGCCATGGCCTCGCTTCCGCAGCACCGGCGGCGCTTCTCGCGCGCTACGGCCGCGACAACGGCTTCGGCTGGCAAGCGAACGAGGTCGTCGGGGCGCAGATCGTCTCGGCCCCATTCAACGAGGCGAGCGCACGTGCAGCGAGCGTGCTACGCGGCATCGTGATCACCACCGCGAGCGCGCTCACCGCATTGCTCCTCCTCGTCAATCTCGCGCTCTTCGCGATCGTGGTGCGTCCGCTGCGGCGCATGGCCCGCCACGCCGATGAGGTGAGCTTGGGGCGTCTGACCAGCATAACCTTTGAGCCCGCCGCCAAGAGCGGTGAGATCGCGGGGCTCGCGCAGGCGTTCGAGCGGCTGCGCAAGAGTGTGGAGAAGGCGCTCAAGATGGTCGGTGGCTGAAGCCGTGGCACGCGAGATCTTCGTGAGCTACTCGCAACCCGACCGGGAGTGCGCCTTCGAGCTCGCCGAGCACCTCGAGGCGAACGGGCTCGCAGTATGGATCGCACCGCGGGACGTATCGCCCTCGGCCGACTGGGCCGAGGAGATCATCGATGCCATCTCGGGAGCGCGAGTCATGGTGCTCGTATTTTCAGCGAGCAGCAACGAATCCTCTCAGGTGCGCCGCGAGGTCGAGCGCGCGGTTCACAAGCAGCTGCGCGTCCTGCCGTTTCGCATCGAGGAGGTGATGCCGGCGCGGAGTCTCGAGTACTTCCTCAGTGCCCAGCACTGGCTCGATGCCTTCTCACCCCCGCGGCGGGCACATTACGCGCGGCTCTGCACCTACCTGCGGTCGCTTCTCGCCGAGGGGGACAGTGCGCACGGCGCGACCGCGGCGCCAACGGGGGGGACAGCGGGCGCCTCGGCAGCCGGGCACCCGGTGGCCGCGCCGACGCCGCACGATCCGTGTCTGCCGCCCGCGCAGCTCGAGCAGATCGAGCTCCATCTGGCACGACTCATCGGGCCAATTGCGCGCATTCTCGTGGACCGTAGTGCGCGCAATGCGGGAAATCTCGACCAACTCCTCGACAAGCTCACCGCCGAGCTCGATTCGAAGGAAGATCGGCACCGATTTCTCGAGTCGTGCAAGGCATTGCGGCATCCGTAGAGCAATCGGCATAAGAATTCAAACGGGGGAACGCGCATGAACGAGCAACTCGCCTCGGCCGGCCACCTCAAGGACTCCCTGATCGACCTCGCCGTGCGCTTCGGGCCGAAACTCCTCGTTGCGGTCTTCATCCTGCTCGTCGGAATCATCGTGAGCCGCTCGGTGAGTCACTGGGCGGCCCGCGGCTTGGGCCGCCTGGAGCTCGAACCGCCGGTGCGGACCCTGATCGCCCGCGTGGTCTGGGTCCTCTCGTTTGCGCTCTTTCTGGTTCTCGCGCTGCAGAACTTGGGCGTCGAGCTGTTGCCGCTGATCGCCGGGCTGAGCGTCGCGGGCGCGGGCATCGCGCTCGCAACGCAAGGGGTGCTGAGCAATCTGGTTGCAGGTCTCGCGATCATCTTCACCAAGCCATTCCGCGTCGGTGAATACATCGAGGTCGTCGGCAAGGAGGGCACCGTTGAGAGCATCACCCTCTTCAGCACGACACTCCTGCATCCCGATCGCTCCCGCATCGTCATCCCCAACCGCAAGATTGCCGGGGAGATACTTCACAACTACGGCTCGATCCGCCAGATCGACCTGACCGTCGGGGTCGCCTATGACACCGATCTCGCTGCCGCACTCGCCACGGTTCGGGAGATCCTCGAAGCCAGTCCCCGCGTGCTCAAGGACCCGCCGCCTCTCGTGCAGACCGCCTCGCTCGGGGAATGGTCCGTGACGATCGGCGTGCGGCCCTGGGTCCACGTGGCCGACTTCGGCGGCGCTACGAGCGAGATCAACGCCGCGCTGCTCGCCACGTTCCGCAGGCGCGGTGTCGTGATGCCGTTCCCGCAGCGTGAGGTGCGCATGATCGGCGCGGCAGCGGCCGGCATGCCCGCAGGCAGCCGACCCGACGCGTCGTAGAATAGTCGTCCGTGCAGGTCGGGCTCGCAGCAGGCGCAACGCCGCGCGTATGCTCTGTCCTGGCTGCGGATGAGGCAGCCGGCTCGCTGGGGATTGAACGATGCGCCACGCGATGAGACCGTTCGGCCGGATGCTGCTCGCAGGCGTGTCGATCACGCTCGCGCTCGTGCTCGTACCTCAAGCGGCGCGCGCACAGCTCGGGCGCGGCGATCGCTACTCCGGGGTTCCCTGGGCGACGCGCTCGCCCGTGCTCGCCCAGCATGGGATGGCCGCTACCGAGCAGCCGCTCGCCTCCGAGATCGCGGTCGACATTCTCAAGCGCGGCGGCAGTGCCGTCGATGCGGCCATCGCGGCCAACGCCGCGATCGGGTTGATGCAGCCGGTACTGAACGGCATCGGCGGAGACCTGTTCGCGATCGTCTGGGATCCCGCGACGAAACACCTCTATGGCTACAATGGCTCGGGTCGCTCCGCCAAGGGCCGCGATCTTGCGAAAATGAAAGCCGAAGTGGAAGCGGCTTGGGCCCAGGCGGGCCTGCCCAATCGGCCGCTCATCCCGCCTCACGGCACGCTCCCCATCACCGTGCCGGGCGCGGTCGATGCGTGGTTCGCACTGCACGAGCGCTTCGGCAAGCTGCCGATGGCCGAGGACCTCGCCCCGGCGATTCGCTACGCACGCGAGGGGTTTCCGGTCACGCAGCTGATCGCGCAGTACTGGAAGGCCAACATGGCCGCGTTCGAGCACGACAGGATGCTCGCGGGCAAGCTCGACAACGCCCGAGCGACGTACCTGGTCGATGGCCACACGCCCGCCGAGGGCGAAATCTTCCGTAACCCGGATCTCGCGCGAACGCTCGCGGAGATCGCCGCCGGCGGCCGCGACGCGTTCTACAGGGGGCCCATCGCGCGCACGATCGACCGGTACTTCCGGCGTATCGGCGGCGATCTGCGCTACGCGGACTTCGCGGCCCATCATGGCGAATGGGTCACGCCGCTCAGCGTGAACTATCGCGGTTATGACGTGTACGAGCTGCCGCCGAACGGTCAGGGCGGCGCAGTGCTCGAGATGCTGCAGCTCATCAAAGGCTTCGATCTACGGAGGATGGGGGCCGGATCGGCCGATGCGATCACCGTGATGCTCGAGGCGAAGCGGCTCGCTTACGAGGATCTCGCCAAGTGGTACGCGGATCCGGCCTTCGTGCACGTGCCGATGCAGGCCCTGATCTCGAACGCGTACGCAGATGCGCGCCGCCGTCTCATCGATCCGCATCACGCGCGCGAGAACGTGGGGCCTGGAAATCCCGTGCCCGCCGGCGGGGAGACGATCTATCTCACCACCGCGGATCGCAACGGGATGATGGTCTCGCTCATCCAGTCGAACTATCGCGGCATGGGCTCGGGGCTCGTGCCCGACCATCTTGGCTTCATGTTCCAGGACCGCGGGCAGCTCTTCTCGCTCGATGCGCACGCAGCCAATGTGTATGCGCCCGGCAAGCGTCCATTCCACACGATCATTCCGGGATTCGTCATGAAGGACGGTTTGCCCTTCCTCTCCTTCGGCGTCATGGGCGGCGACATGCAGCCGCAGGGCCAGGTACAGATCCTGACCGACATCATCGACTTCGGCATGAACGTGCAGGACGCAGGCGATGCCGCGCGCTGGTATCACGCGGGGGGCACGGAGGTCACCGGCGCCCGATCGAGCGGTCCCGGAACGGTCGAGATGGAGTCGGGATTCGCCCCGGCGGTCAAGCAGGAGCTCGCGCGCCGCGGCTATCGCATCGCGCCCGGTACCGGCTCCTTCGGCGGCTACCAGGCAATCGAGTGGGACGCGAAGAATCACGTCTACTGGGGTGCCTCGGAGATGCGCAAGGACGGCGAGGCGATCGGTTACTGAGGCGCCCCGCGGCCGCAAGCGGGCGCTGAGCCTCAGGCGCTCGCCCACGCGACCGGCTCGACGCGCGTGAGCACCACGCCCCAGCCGAGCGCGCCAACGAGCACGACGCCGGCCGCGAGCACGAAGGCGGCATCGAAGCTGCCGGTCCGATCGACGATCCACCCGGTGACGGTCGGACCGATGATCCCCGCGGTGTTCGCCAGACAGTTCTGCACGCCGACCCAGCGCCCGGCGGCACGCGCACCGGCCAGAATCTGCGTGACCGGCCAGATCTGCACCATCATCAGACAGATCGCCCCCAGGAAGAGGCTCGCGATCGCGGTGTGCGGATCCGCGAGCGCGCAACCGAGCAGTCCCACAGTGCCGCCCAGATGCCCGATCACACACGCGCTCTTGCGAACGCCATTGATCGAGTACCCCGCACGGATCAAGCGATCGCACAACCACCCCGAGAAGATCGTCCCGAGCGCCGTCACCGTGTACACGACGGAGAGCAGCTTCGCCATGCCAACGACGGAGTAGCCGCGCTGGCCGACCAGCCACAGCGGCATCCACGAGAGGACGAAGTAAAGCCCGTAAAGATTGCAGAAGTGGCCGAGCGTGGCGCCCCAGAGCACGCGACGGGACAGAATCGCACGATAAGCCGGCGGCGCCGGGGCCTCTGTGCGGCCGCTACCGGCCCGCGCACGACCGTACACGCTCCAGGGGAGAAGCCAAAGGAGCGCGATCGCGCCGAAGATGAAGAACATCGGCCGCCAGCCGAGTGCGGCAATCAAGAAGCCGCCGGCAAGCACCCCGACGCCGGGCCCGAGGGAGATACCGGCGACCGCGATGCTGTTCACCAAGCCGAGATCGCTCGGCGGCACGGCTTCCGCGAAGAGCTTGGAGAGGGCGGGAAAGGCGACCGTTTCGCCGAGACCGAGCAACACCCGCAGCCCGACGAGCACGACGAAGCCCCCGGCAAGACCGGTGAGCGCGGTCGCGAGCGACCAGAGCGCGAAGCCGAGCGTGAGCGCAAGGTGCCCGCCCAGCCGATCGACGAGCCAACCGGCGATCATCTGGCCCGGTACGTACGTCCAGAAGAAGGCGGAGGTGAGGAGGCCGATCTGCAGCGTCGTCAGGCCGAGATCGCGCTGGATGAGGGGTGCCGCGGTTGCGAGATTGCCGCGGTCGATGTAGTTGATGAATATCGCGAGCGATAGGAGCGCGACCAGCGCCCAGCGCGCGCGCGTCGTGGCGGAAGCCGCGAGACTCGTTCCCGCGGCTAGCGCCACGGCTCTGCGGTGCCGGGCGACACACTCACGGGCGACACACTCACTCTCGCTGCGCGAAGAACCACCATTTCCGCCCTTTGCCCCGGACTGGCCCGAGGATCCTTTGTAACATGCCCTGCCCTTCGCGCGCATCGTGCTGCATCACGGCCGCGCGCCGCGCGACGCACTGCTGCGCGTTTCTCCACGCGGCGTGCGGAATGTACCTATGAGCGCGTGACCCGCGAGCGAAGGATCCGTGAGAGAAGGCACGGTCGCGCCCAACCCTCCTTGAATATGCTGCACACCACTCGGAACGAGGCGCCGCGGCGCCGGAGTCAAGTCAGCGTCATGAGCCAGGATCGCTCCAATCGGCCCGCTCGACGCGAGAGCACGGATCTCGCGCCTCTCCTGCTCGCGTGCATCGTCGGGCTCGCGACCCTCGGAATGGCAGCGCTGCTCATCGTGCGGGTGTTTCTGGGCTCGCTCCTCGCGGGAGGAGCCTCACGAGCCCTCCAGCGCGCCGACGAGCTGTACATTTCCCTCGCAGCCACCGCGACCGTGCTCGCCGGTGCGCTTGCCGTCTCGCTCCTGTGGCTCATCAGGCGGCTTCGCGACAGCCGGCGCGCGCGCCATGCCGCCGAGAAGCGCTTCCGGCTGATCGGGGCGCAGCTCTCCGAATCGATCCTGCTCGTGGACGTGGGGGCAGACCGAATCATCGACGCCAACCAGACCGCGCTCCAGGCACTCGGATGCTCATACGCGGACCTCGGCCGCTTCGGCGTCCGTGATTTCTTCCCGGATATCGATGCCCAGGCGCTCGAGCGGCTCGCGCTCTCCTCCGAGCTCAGCGTTCTCATCTCGCGTGCGCGTAGGCGGGATGGCTCCTGGACGGAGGCTCAGATCGCTGCCAATGGGATCAACCTCCATGGCCGCCCACTCGTCGCCTTCGTGGCACGGGATGTGAGCGAGCGCAAGAACGCCGAGCGCCGCGAGCGGGAGAGCCGCCGCCGCCTGATCCGCATCGCTCGGCACGACGCCCTGACCGGCCTGCCCAACCGCGCATTCCTCGCCACTCGCTTTCCGCACGTTCTTAAGAAAGTCGCCGGCAGCGGACGGCTCCTGGCGCTCATTTGCCTCGATGTCGACAACTTCAAGCACATCAACGACTCCCGCGGACATCCGCAGGGCGACCAACTGCTGAGAATCATCGCAAGTCGCCTGCGCGCGACGCTCCCCGCACAGCACGTGGTGGTGCGCATGGGCGGAGACGAGTTCCTGGTCGTCGCCCCTCTGATGCCGGATAAGTCCGCGATCGAGCAGCTCGCACTCAGCCTGCGAACGGCGGTTGCTGCACCGCTGGTGCTCGGGTCGCATTCGCTCTCGGTAACGGCGAGCGCCGGCATTGCCGTCTTTCCCGACGACGGCCGCGACGCAGACACCCTGCTCAAGTGCGCGGACATTGCGCTCTACCACGCGAAGAATGCCGGACGAAACTGTCATCGCTTCTTCGCCGCGCAGATGGATCGGCAGGTCACCGAGCAGGCGACTCTCGAGCAGGCACTCTACGAGGCACTCGGTACCGAGCAGATATTCATGGAGTATCAGCCGATCGTTGAGCTTCTCACCGGCCGGATCGCATCGCTCGAGGCGCTCATGCGCTGGCGGCACCCCACGGAGGGATTGATTCCGCCGGACCGCTTCATTCCGATCGCGGAGCGCGCCGGGCTCATCGTGCGCTTGAGCGAGCACGCCCTGCGCCAGGTCCTCACGCAGCTGCGCGCCTGGATCGACGCCGGAGTGCCCGTCGTGCCGGTGAGCTTCAATGTCCTGCCGGTGCAGCTGGAACGCACCGACTTCGCCGCGCTCGTCGAACGCCTCACGAAGGAACTCGGCGTCGAGCCGCGCTTGATCGCCTTCGAGATCACGGAGGCGGTCGCAATGCGAGAGCCCGACCGCTTGGTGACGACGCTCAAGCGGCTGCGCGAGCTCGGATCAAAGATCATGATCGACGATTTCGGGACCGGCTACTCGAGCCTGAGCTATCTCACGGCACTCCCCGTCGACGTGCTCAAGATCGATCGCACGTTCGTTCGCGAGCTGGGCCAGGTTGTCGCGAGACTCCCCGTCATCAATGCCGTGATCGACATGGGGCGACAGTTGCAGCTGAAGATCGTGGCGGAAGGGGTCGAGACCGCCGAGCAGGCGGTACTGCTCCTCGAGCTCGGTTGCGATTATGCGCAGGGCTATCTCTACAGCAAGCCCGTGAGTGCGGCGGCCTGCCGCGCACTGCTGATGGAGCTCCAGGGAAGCGCGCCGCTCACACAGACCGTGCTCGTTCGGGCACTGTCCGTTTCCAAGGCAGCCTGAGCCGCTCGTCGACTGCGCCGCGAAACCCGCGGCACGCCGCCAAGGCTGCACCGACTAGGGCTGCCAAGGCAGGGGCGGCAGAATCTCGAAATCCGAGGGCACCTGGAGCTCCTTCAGGCGCTTTTTCCAATCCGCATGGTCCAAGTCCGATTCGAGTCGGCCACTTCCGGTGTCGAGGATGAAATACCGTGTGCTCGCATTCCCGGTAAACGCGCGATCGGGAAACAGATGGCCCGCCGCGGGAGCCGCACCCGATGCGCCCGCGACAAGATCCCCTGAGACTGCGTAGGCCGCGATCGGAGCCGGCACCACGATTTGGCCGCCGCGCTTGACGATCTCGGACTGCATGGCGTCATCGGGTTGCAGGTAGTAGTCGTTCGGTAGCACGACGACGGGGCGCGTCGGAGTCGTGGCGCAGGACATCAGTGTTGCGGCGAGCAAGGCGGCCATGACCGGCGGGAGAACTCGAGAAACGACTCGCGAATACATATTTGAGAGCACTCACATCAGTTCAGTTCAGTACTCGATCCCGACGCACCCGCCGTGCTCGAGCGTCGTCAGTGGCAGCGCACTCAGGATCGACAGGGTACGCAGCCGCGTCGATTGATCGATGATCCCGTCGGGCGCGGGCATTGCCTGCGCGGAACGTACCAACGTCCGAGACTATACGCGACGCGCTCGAGGTCCGGCAACGGGCGCGCGCGCGAGAAGCGGTAACATCTGCACACTCATTCCCCGCGAGCGATTGAAGCGCGACCATGAAGATCCTTTCCCCGAGTCTACTCAACATCGCGCTCGCCGCGCTCCTCTGGGGCGTGTATGCGCTCATTTGACAGGGAGCGACGTTGCGAATCAGCACGCCGGATCTCGGCCGATTGATCATCGCCGGGACGATGCGAGGCGTGGGCTTGCTCGCGTTCAATGTCGTCGTCAACGATCAGCGAATGGCGGCATCCCTCACGAGCGCCGCACCGATCGCGACGAGCTAATCGCGCAGAATGAATCGGATCAGGAAGTCGAAGCAGGAGTCGACCGGCCGGCCGTCGTCGAGGGTCGGTCGATAGTGTCCCGATCCGGCCTCAGCAAGCAGGAGCGCGCCGCGATCGATTCCGGGGCGGCCGGAGGAGCGCGCGATAGTCGGCGTCGTGGTGAGCTTCCCCTCGCGGTCGACGCAGACGGACACGGTGGTCACTCCGGACCGCCCGAGACGCCGCTCGAAGGCTGGGTAATAATCGTCCGAGTCCGGGAATCCCGGTCCGGGGCCGCCCAGAACCCGTATCTCCGGGTGCTGAATCGAGCGCGGCGGAGGAGGAGGCACGGGAGCCCGCTGCTGCCGCGGCACGAAGGTCTGGATTGCCGTCGGATCGGCTGGGAGATCGAGCTTGACCTGCGGCGCAGGCATCGCGATCTGCGGAGTGACCATCTTCGGGGTCGGCGGGGGCAATGCCTGCGGATGCGGCCGCAATTCCTGAGAGAACGTGACGTCGATCGATTCCGGAATCACGGCGGCAATCTTGCTCGCAAGCCCCGCCCAAAGTGCGTAAATCAGCGCCGCGTGCACCGCAAAGATCAACAATACGGTGGCCGTGCGGCGCGACACCCAATCCGCATCGGGCGGCAGATACCCCGCATGCGCCCGATGCCCCGCGACCGCGCCCACAACCGCGCCGCTGCCGTGCCAATCCGCGTGCGCGATGATTTGGCTTGCCCAGAGACAACCGAGCGCCAAGCGCAACCGCGCGAGACGCCCGCGACGCACCGCAAGCTCCGCGAGCCATTCCTCCTCCAGACGCGCGCAGAGCGAGAGCGGCGTACGCCGCGCCGCGCGCTCGATCAGCCGACAGGCAAGCCCACCGAGCGGTGCCGAATCGCCTGAAGGCGCTTGAGGCCGGGGCGTTTGCCGAGTTTCCCGCGCTCTCATGCCGGAACTCCTGGGCGAAAAGTCGCAAAGACCGCACTCGCGCGCGCGAGCCCGCCGGACGTGAGCCGATAGAGCCTGCGCCGCGGACGTCCCGCACTCATCGGGTCGATGCGCTCCCAACGGCTCACGAACCACGCGGCCGACTCGAGCCGGAGCAGGATCGGATAGAGCGTGCCCGATGCGAGGCCGCTGCGCCGCTGCACGTCGGCACCGGCGAGCTCCTCCGCCGGTTGCTCGAGGAATGCCTCGAGCACCCGCAGCGTCTGCAGGGACATCCGCACGTCGCCGGCCCGCCTACCCATAGTAGCAAGTCTACATAGGTGCGCCCGGACGGGCAATCCTTCCAGCACCGACCGGCCGCGGGACTGCGGACGGGCCTACGAGCTAGACGACGCGGACGTTGCCGCCGTCGACGGGAATCTGTGCTCCGGTCGTTCGCGCAAAAAGCGGCCCGCACAGCTCCGCGGCGAGCTCGGCAACGTCCCGGCTCGACACCTCCAGCCTGAGGAGGTTGTTCTTCCGGTACTCCTCGACGCTCATGCCGTAGGTCGCGGCGCGCGATGCGAGCACCTCCGGTGTCCAGATCCCGGTATCGAATACGGCATGGGGATGGAGCGTGTTCACGCGGATGCCGTCCTCCGCCCACTCGAGCGCCGCGACACGAGCTAACTGCTGGAGTGCGGCCTTGGAGGCCGAATAGGCCCCGGCACCAGGACCCGGCGCCGCGACATTCTTCGAGCCGATGACGACCACGCGCCCGCCCCTGGGGGCGAGCTTCAACATCCCGTGACACAGGCGCATCAACAGCAGGTTGGCATCGAGATTGACGCTCATGACGGCCCGCCAAGTCGCCATCGACAGCGTCGCGAGCGCGGCGCTGGGAGGAAAAATTCCCGCGTTGAGGATGAGCAGATCGAGCCCACCGAAGGCCCGGGTCGCCTGATCGAGCGCGCGCTCGACCTGCGTCGGGTCCGTCAGGTCGCACTCGAGGCCCAAGAAGTCGGCGCGGCGGTGGAGCTCCGTGACGGCCTCGGAACGGTCGAGACCCACGACTGCGGCGCCGCGGCCGAGAAGCGAGTCCACACACGCCTTCCCGATCCCGGAGGCGGCGCCGGTGACGAGGGCGATCTCGCCGGCAAACATGGGCGGCGGCCCACTCCTCCTGAGCTTCGCCTGCTCGAGGTCCCAGTACTCCACCTCGAAGATCTCCCTCTCGGGCAGCGCCCTCCAGCCTCCGAGCGCCACCGCGCGGGCGATGACCTGCATCGTATGACGGTAGATGTCCTCGGCGATGCGCGCATCTCGC
>Ga0335074_10001546_pt1 | contig 31228 bp, 24 predicted proteins | sample Lox_Sample_23_FD_206715 | JGI IMG/M metagenome (GOLD analysis project Ga0335074, IMG submission 206715) | Soil microbial communities from Loxahatchee National Wildlife Refuge, Florida, United States - Lox_Sample_2.3 | ecosystem: Environmental > Terrestrial > Soil > Wetlands | place: USA... | reverse complement strand
GCGGTTGCCCATGATGCCTTCCAGGTGGCCTACGCCGCCGCAGCCGCAGTAGCGCTCCTTGGGGTCGAGCGAGACCACCGAGTGGCCGGCCTCCCACGGCGCGCCGGTGCGCGGATAGCGTCCAAAGCCGATGCCATCGCCCAGATACCACACGCGGATGAGCCGCTCCATCCCGCCGCGCGTAGCGGCCAGGCCGGCGGCCAGCGCATCCACGTGGTTGAGCACGGTGACCGGCGCATGGATGCCCACGGCTTCCAGCGCGCAGGACAGGATGTTCTGCATGTCCGCGCCCTTGAGTTGCCCCAGGTTGGGCGATTCCTGAATCACGCCGCCGCGGACGATGCCTGGAAAACCGGCGCCCACCGAGTCTACGCTGCCGCCGTTGGCCAGACCGGCGATGCCTTCGCAGATGCGGCTGCAGATCTCGTCGGGGCGAAGCACCTTGAGGTCCACCGCGGCGCTCCCCGGTTCGGGGTACATCCGCACCCCCGAGAGTTGCAGGTCTTCCACCACACCGGTCCAGATGTAATGAGTCGCCAGGACTCCGATACTGCGCGCCATCAGTTTCGTTGCCTCCCGCGCGGGCGACCAGGCCCGCGGCTACACCGCTTAATACCGCTTGAGTCGATTGACACCATTAAATGCCGCCAGCTTGTAACACTCGGCCAACGTGGGGTAATTGAAAACCGTTTCCACAAAGTAATCCACGGTGCCTTTGTAGATCAGAACCGCCTGGCCGATGTGGATCAATTCGGAGGCCCCCTCTCCGATGATATGCACACCCAGAATCTCACGGGTTTCGCGGTGAAATATGAGCTTCAGCCGGCCGGTGACGTCGCCGCGAATCTGGCCGCGGGCGGTGTCGCGATAGAAGGCCACGCCAACCTCGTAGGGCACATCTTCATCGGTCAACTGCTCTTCGGTTTTGCCGATGAAGGAAATCTCCGGGATGGTGTAAATGCCGTAGGGATAGTTGGCGCGGTTGGATTGAATCTTGATGCCGAAAGCGTTGCCGGCGGCAATGCGGCCCTGCTCCATGGAGACCGAGGCGAGGCTGGGAAAACCGATCACGTCGCCCACGGCGTAGATGTTTTGGACCTTGGTGCGGTACTCGGAATCCACCTCGATGCGTCCGCGCTTGTCGGCTTCCAGGCCGGCCGCCGCCAGGTTCAGGTCGTCCACGTTGCCCTGCCGGCCCACGGCATACAGCAGCGCCTCGCCGGGAATGCGCTTGTTGCTTTTCAGGTTGGCTACCACCGCGCCATCGGGAGTCTCTTCCACGCTGGCCACTTCCTCGTTCAGCCGCATGGTGACGCGGTGGTCGCGCAGATGATAGGAAAGCGCCTCGATGATTTCCTGGTCGGCAAACTCCAGCAGGCGCGGACGCTTCTCCACCAGGATGATGCGCACGCCCAGAATGGCGAACATGCAGGCGTACTCCACGCCGATCACGCCGCCGCCCACCACGATCAGCGACTTGGGAATGTGCGGCATCTGCAGAATCTGGTCGCTGTTCATGATGTTGCGGCCGTTCAGCGGGACCAGCGGCGAAGTGGCCGGCTTGGTGCCGGTGGCGATGATGATGATGGGCGCGGCAAGGTCTTCCTGGCCGTGCGACCCTTCGGCGCGCACGTGGGTGCTGTCCAGGAAACTGGCGTGCGCGTACATCACCTCCACGCCGTTGCGCGAAAGCTGCGCCTGGGTGACATCGGCTTCCGTCTTGATCACCTGGTTGACCCGGAAGCCCAGGTCGGCCATGGTGATGTTTTCCTTGACGTGATAGTTGACGCCGTAGATGCCCTGAAACTGGTAGCCGGACAGATGCAGGACCGCCTCGCGCATGGTCTTGCTGGGGATGGTGCCGGTGTTGATGCAGACGCCCCCGACCACTTCGCGCTGGTCGATGATCACGACGCGGCGTCCGCATTTGGCGCCCTGGATGGCTGCCCGCTGGCCCGAAGGGCCCGAGCCGATGACGATCAGGTCAAATTCGCGCATAAGCAGTGGAAAAGGGTCGGAGCCGCGCGCGTAAGAGAACGATATACCGCTTCCTTCGGCGTCCCAGGAAGGGTCGCTCACTTACAGCCGCGGCTCCGGCCAAATCACTTGCCGGCGTGCAGCCGGGTGGAGATTTCGTTCCAGTTCACCACGCTCCACCAGGCCCCGATATAGTCCGGCCGGCGGTTCTGATACTTCAGATAGTAAGCGTGCTCCCAGACATCCAGCCCCATCACCGGATACTTGCCTTCCATCACGGGGCTGTCCTGATTGGCGGTGGAATAGATGTCCAGCTTGCCACCGGTCGAGATCAGCCAGGCCCAGCCGGAGCCGAACCGCGTGGTGGCCGCCTGGTTGAACTTCTCCTTGAAAGTATCGAAGCTCCCGAACGCGCCGTTGATGGCGTCGGCAATATCGCCGTGCGGCTTGCCGCCGGCATTGGGCGCCATGATCTTCCAGAACATGGAGTGGTTGATGTGGCCGCCGGCATTGTTGCGCACCGCCGTGCGAATGTTCTCCGGCACGATGGCGCAGTTGTTGGCCAGCAGCTCTTCCAGCGTTTTGCCGGACAGGTCGGGCGCCGATTCCACCGCCTTATTCAGATTGTTCACATACCCACCGTGGTGTTTGCCATGATGGATCTCCATGGTCATCTTGTCGATGTGCGGCTCCAGCGCATCGGGTGCGTAGGGCAGCGGCGGTAGCGTAAAGGGCGTTGCGGTTTTTGCAGGATGCATCTCGTTTCTCCTTGGTGGCCGGGGCTCCGGTGAAACCGGCCCCTAGCTGGTTGGTTGTTCCAGAGCGCCTGCCAGCCGGAACATGCCCGGCTCGTCAAAGTGCCTGGTTAAAATTTGCAATCCCACCGGAAGGCCGGCGGCGGTGGTCCCGCAGGGTACACTCATGCAGGGGATCCCCGCCAGGCTGCCGGTAATGGTGTAGATATCGGACAAATACATGGACAGAGGATCGTCCACCTTCTCCCCCAGTTTAAACGCCGGGAACGGGGAGACCGGGGCAAGCACGGCATCCACCTGTTGAAAGGCGTGCTCGAAATCACGCCCGATGAGCGTGCGCACTTTTTGCGCCTTCAAATAATAAGCGTCATAGTAACCGTGGCTTAACACATAAGTGCCCAGCATGATGCGGCGCTTGCACTCCGTGCCGAATCCTTCGCCGCGTGTGTTCCGATACAAATCGGCGAGGGTTTCAGAGTGCGCTGAGCGGGTGGTGTAACGCACCCCATCATAGCGCGCCAGGTTACTGGAAGCCTCGGCGGTAGCAATAATGTAATAAGTGGCGATGGCGTAATCGGTGGCCGGGAGGCTGATCTCCCGCACTTCGCAGCCGAGTTTGCGCAACTGCTCCACGCCCTGTGCGATGAGGGCGCCGGTTTCGCTCGCCAAATCCTTTAGATACTCGCGGGGCAGTCCAAGCTTCAAACCTTTCACGCGCCCGTCGATGGCCGCGCGGTAGTCGGGGACGGGAGCGGCGGCGGAGGTGGCATCGCAGGGGTCGCGGCCGGCGATCACGCCGAGCAAAGTGGCGGCATCGGCCACCGTGCGGGCGAAGGGACCGATGTGGTCCAGCGAACTGGCGAAGGCCGTGAGGCCGTAGCGCGAGACGCGGCCATAGGTGGGGCACACGCCCACCACCCCGCAGAAGGAAGCCGGCTGGCGGATGGAGCCGCCGGTATCGGAGCCCAGGGCGACCACCGCGCTGCCATCGGCCACGGCGGCCGCCGAACCGCCGCTCGATCCGCCGGGAACGCGGTCGAGCGCCACCGGATTGCGCACCGGCCCGAAGGCCGAGTTTTCGGTGGACGAGCCCATGGCGAACTCGTCGCAATTGGTCTTGCCGAGGATCACCCCGCCGGCCGCTTCAAGGCGCCGGATGGCCGTGGCGTCATAGGGCGGAACGTAGTGTTCGAGCAGCCGCGAGCCGCAGGTGGTGCGCACGTCCTTGGTGACGATGACGTCCTTCACCGCTACCGGCACACCGGCCAGCGGACCGGGATCTTCGCCGCGCGCCAGTTGCTCATCCACGCGGCGGGCGGCGGCCAGGGCGCGCTCGGGCGAGAAATGCAGCCAGGCGTTGGTGCGCGCATTTTGCGCTTCGGCGAAGCGCAGCGCTTCGGTGGCCAGTTCCACCGCGCTGAAGGTGCGGGCGAACAGACCTTGGCGCACGCCATCGATGGTCAGAGTAGGGATGTCCATCCGGTTTCAGCGCTCGATGACCTGGGCCACCTTGAAGTAGCCCGCGCCGGGCTGCGGGGCGTTGGCCAGGGCGGCCGCATTGCCCAGCGGCGGCACCACCACGTCTTCGCGCAAAGTGGCCGTTTCGCCGGCTTCGAAGAGCACCTGTGCCATGGGCTGGACGCCCTCGGTATCGATTTCCTTGAGCTTGTCCATATGTTCCAGAATGCCATCCAGCTCCGTTTGGAAGCGGGCGATTTCGGCAGCCGTCAGGTTCAGGTTCGCCAGGGCGGCGACGTAGCGGACCTGCTCTTCGGAGATTCTCACGCCAGCGCCTTCTTGCGGGCAGCGCGATAAATGCTGCGCATGACGGGATCGGCGATGCCGTTGGCTTCATCGTAAAGGGTGGCCGACGCTGCGGCCGCGCGCGCCCGCTGCGGGTCACGGCGCGGAGGGACCACGCGAAATTCCAGGTCCTCGACCGCTCCGGCGCCCAGGCTCTTCTCCAGGTTGCGCAGGATTTGTGCGGATAGAGACATTAACTGCCGCCGCCAGATGTCGTCTTCCACCTCGATAATGAGGTGGGTGCGGACGAGGCGGGCGGCGCGCGAATGGGCGGCCACTTTTTTGCCCACGGCCCCGGCCCACACGGCGCAGGCCACTTCCTCAGGGCTGATCATGCCGCCGGGCAGTTTCATCGCACGGATCAGCTTACTGGCGCGTTCCATTGTTCGGACTGTCATTCTATCATGCGGGGCGGGGCTGGGGCCCTCACCGCGGGAGGTGCCCTCTGGGCCCGGAGGGTACGGAGAAGTCGCGGAGAAAACCTGAGAGGGGGAACCCCATGGACCAGCGGGAAAGCGCTTTGACGCGGAGGCGCGGAGACGCGGAGATAAGACGGAGAAAAAGCGGGAGGCTTCCGGGGGTTTCTGCGCGTTTCCGGGGAGGCATCCAGGAGGAATCGCGGAGAGCCGCTGCGAGAGCGCTTTGACGCGGAGGCGCGGAGACGCGGAGACGAGACGGAGAAAAAGCGGGAGGCTTCCGGGGGTTTGTGCGCGTTTTCGGGACCAGGGGGCATCACTCGACACGCAACTCGCGCTATGGCGGCAGCAAGGCATAGGTCGCTTTCCCTTCTCCGGGTCACAGGGTCCGATGATTGGAGTTCGCGGTGGCGGCGGAGGGAGACGCGACGGCCACCAGGGGCAGCGCAGCCGGGACTGCCGGGACCGGCGGGGTCGGCGGCTGCGCGGGTTGCGCGGCAGGGCGAATGGGAATGGGCGCGGCGGCGGCGGGTTGCGGCCGTGGGGGCTCGGGGCGGTCTTCGGTGAGCTGGTTGGGAAGCTCTTTGCGGAGATTCTTGAGGCGCTTGAATTCTTCGACGGCGCGGCGATAGTTGCGCTCGCTTTGGGCCTGGTAGCGCAGGAAGAGCGGCATGATGGCGGACTTACCGGCCAGACGGCAGAAGCCTTCAGAGAGGTCATCGGTGGAGTCTTCGGCGCCGGCTCCTTCGGGGCCTTCGGCTTTTTCCGAATCGCCGAGGACAGCGGCGAACATGCCGGCTTCGAGGCGGGCCACGCGCAGCAGCGAGAGCTGGGCGAGGCCGATGCGCTCGACCGCGAAGAGTTCCTGGGAGTTGACCGGCTGATAGACGGCGATCAGGTCGGCACGGAGGTTGTCGAGGGTTTGGCGGTCTTCGACGCCGGGGATGGAGAAATCGGCGCCGGTGAAGGAATGTTTGCGGGCGATCTGGGCGTTGGACATGAAGTGTTCCTCAACCGAACACTTAACAGGGGAGATCGGGGCTGGCGGGGATTTGGGCTGTAAGTGGTTGGAAACAAACGGTCGATTTTTGATGAAGTTTGCGAACGCATTTCTGGCCGGGCCCAGGGAAGCCCGCGCGCCTCCAGCCGGCCGCCGCCTCTCGGGGCGCTGCGCGGGAGGCATTGCGGGGCCGCCGAACTCCCCGCCGGCGCCGTTCACCAACTTCGCCATAATTTTGAATGCCCGTAAAACCCAGTGTATTCAATGGCTTACCGGCAACGCCAAGAATTGCTCCTGGCCGGCTTCGGCGGGCTCGCATTTTACAATTCGGGTAGAAGAAGACTCGCCGTTGGGGCCGGGTCTTCCGAAAGGGAAGCCAATTCCGGACCGCAGGTTCGGTTTGCCAGAAACTAACTGGTTTGTTTGTAACAAAGCTTTCCCAGTTTCCGAACAGTGGTTCGGAAGCGGCTTCGCGGCGGGTTCGGCGACCTCGCTGCGGACCGCCCGCTTGCCCGCGCCGGTAAGCCAGCCGGCGCGGGCAGCAACTGCTGCCCCAAAAATATTTTTAAAAATTCTTGCGCCAACAATAGACAAAGAGGTCTGAAACTGCTACTATCAAATCAACACAGACAGCATCCTGACGGTGAGTCCCCTCCTACCGTCAACCCTCTGAGTGCAGGCCCCGAGATACCCAGCTCGGGGCCTTTATCTTTCTTCCCATCATTACCGTTAAATTCAACCCTTTCTCCGTTGACAGCGCCTTCCGAAATCCATAGACTGGTGGCGGGATACGATATTCTATGTTTCATAAAGTGAATCAGGAAGGCTGTGTGGTACGGGCCACCCACACCCTGAAGGGCCGCCAGAACTGGCTGGCTCCCGATAAGGCCGCGGTCCGTAATCTGCACTACGGCCGCATTCTTCTCGATCCCGGCGTGGCTCCGTTGGAATTTTCCACTACCCAGCAGGAAACCGGCCTCATCTGCCTGCGCGGCCAGGCGCACGTCGGCACGGCGGGCCAAACTTTCGACTTCGCCCGCTACGATTCCCTCTACGTGCCGCGCGATTCCACCGTCACCGTGGCCCCCGGCGCCGAGGGCTGCGATCTGGCGGAAATCTCGGCGCCGGTTTCCGGGCGCTACCCGCTGCAGTTTGTGGCGTTTGCCGACGTCCGGAAAGACCCCGCGCTGCACTTTCAGACCGGCGGCGCTTCCTCCCGCCGCGACCTCAACATCCTGATCGGCAAGAACATCCAGGCCGGCCGCATCCTCGCGGGGGTCACCTTCAGCGAACCGGGCAACTGGACCTCCTGGCCGCCCCACGAGCACGGCGCCATGCTTGAAGAGGCGTATCTTTATATTGATATGCCCGAACCTGCCTGGGGCCTGCAACTGGTCTACACCAATCCCAAAGCGCCCGAACTGGTGGTCACCGTCCGCGAGGGCGATTGCGTGGTGATGCCGGAAGGCTACCACCCCAACGTGGCCGCGCCGGGCGGCTCTATCAACTTCCTGTGGATGATGGCGGCTCATCGCGAGGTGGAGGACCGCCAGTTCGGCGTGGTCAACGTGCAGCCCGAGTACGCCACCGCCGGATCGGGCCTGGAAGCAGCCCGAAAGTAGGAGCTTATGCGCCTGGCCACCGCGTTGTGGGCCGTTTTCGCCGCCTGCGCCTCCCTGGGGGCCGCGCCGCGCATCCAAACGCTCAAGCTGGCCGTCTCCAACCCGAGCGGCGAGGCGCGCGCGGCCGAAGACGTGGTGCTGGCGGTGGCCGACCTGAAACGCATCGCCCCCGATTTCAACGCCGGCAATGCCATCGTCACCACCAGCGCGGCCGCGACCCTGGACGAGGACGCCCGCACCCTCCAGACCATCGAACTGCCCTCCCAGGCCGACGATCTGAATGGCGACGGCAAATTCGATGAGCTGGTCTTCCAAATCCCGCTCGCGCCGCACCAGACCCGCATCGTCACGGTGGCCTACGGCGATGAGGCTACTATTCTGCGGCTGCGATCCACCTACCCGCCCAAAACCGCGGCGCGGTTCGCCACCCGCTACGAGGGCCTGGGCTGGGAATCCGACCAGGCCGCCTGGCGCATTTATTTCGACAAGCGCAACGCCATCGACATGTTCGGCAAGCGCCGGCCGGGCCTCTACCTGGGGATGTTTGCCCGCCCCGAGTACATCTACCACCTGGAAACGCCCATGGGCCGCGATATGTTTAAAGTGGACCAGTCGCTGGGGATCGGCGCGGTGGGCGCGCTGGTGGATGGCAAGGCACAGGCCGTGGCCGAGGTGGCCGACCGCCAGTGGCGCATCCTGGCCAACGGCCCGGTGCGCTCGGTGGCGGAACTGCTATATAAAGGATGGCGCGTGCCAGGGGCGCCCGCGGGCCAGACGGTCGACCTGGTGAGCCGCCTCACCCAATGGGCCGGCGAGCACGGCTTCGAGCACCGCATCACGGTCAGCGGAGCGCCCGGCGTGACCCTGGTGGCGACCATCCGCCGCCGCGCCGATGTCCCGCTGCTTCCGCCGCCCGCGCCGGCGATTCCTTCCATGGAAACGCTGGCCACCTGGGGCACCATGGTGGTGGAGCCCGGAACCAAGGCCGGCAGCCACGAACTGCCGGACGAGCACCTGGGCATTGCGCTGCTGGTGCCGCGGAGCGAGTCGGCCGGCGCCCTCGACGATGCGCAGAACCACATGATCCGGCTGGCGCCCGAGGGCGGCACGGCCCACTGGTATGCCGGCGCGATGTGGGACCAGGAGGGCACCGAGCGGCTGATCGTGAACAACGACGCTCCCGCCGCCCGCTCCCAGGCCGGCACCGTGGCGCCCGCCGATACCGCCAGGCCCACCCGCGAGCGCTTCCAGGCCTGGGTGGCGGCGATGGCCGCGCAGCTTGCGGAACCCGCTAAGGTGGCGCTGCTCTCTACTGCCGCCGCGCCGCAATCCGCACCGCCCGATTCGCTGACCGCCACGCATCGCACCTACGCCGAAGCCCTGGGATTGCTGGCCGAAGCCGCCGCGCGCACGGCCGCTCAATACGAGCCCAAAATCACCGCTACCCAGCCGGGCGCCGCCGGCAAATTCGAAGGCGCCGGCTTCTTCACCGAAGGCGACACCCGCACCGGGCAATGGAAGGAGCAGAAGGGCTACTTCTGGACCGGCAGCTTCTTTCCCGGCGAGCTTTGGAAGCTCTATGGCTACACCCACGACCAGCGCTACCGGAAGTGGGCCGAGCTGTGGACCTCGCGCCTGGTGGGCAATGAAAGCAAGCAGAACCACGACACCGGGTTCCTGAATTACTACTCGTCGGTGCTGGGGTACGCGGCCACCCGGAATCCCGCCTACCGCGCCGAGGGCCTGCGCGCCGCCGCGCGGCTGAGGGAGCTGTTCAATCCGCTGACCAACCTGGTGGCGTCGTGGGGCGTGAACGGCGACGACACCATCATCGACACCATGATGAACCTGCAGATCTGGTGGTGGGCGTCGCGCGAAACCGGCGACCCGCAGTGGCTCGACCTGGGCCGGCGCCATGCCGCCCGTTCCGCCGAGTGGCTGGTGCGCGCGGATGGCTCGGTGGCGCAATCGGTGCATTATAACCCCGGCGACAATCGCCAGCGCTTCACTTCCAGCGAAAAGGTGATGGATTTTCCGAACCATGCGCTACCCGGCCAGGAGGTGTTCACCCACACCCATCAGGGGCTTTCGGCCGATTCAGCCTGGTCGCGCGGGCAGGCCTGGGCGGTGTACGGCTTTGCGGAAGCCTATCGCGCCACCCACGAGGCGGGGTTCCTGGAAACCGCCCAAAAGGCCGCCGATTTCGCGCTGGACCGTCTGCCCGAAGACGGCGTCCCGTGGTACGACTTTTCCGACGAGGGCGTGTTCTTCCGCAACCGCGATACCTCCGCCGCCGCAATTCTGGCTGGGGGGCTGTTGCAACTGGCCGCGCTGGAGAGCGACGCCGCCCGGTCCGAACGCTACAACGCCGCCGCGCGGCACATTGTGCAATCGCTGATCGAGCGGTACCTGAGCCCCGAGGGCGTGTTACGCCACGGTTGCAGCACCCGTCCCAACGATGTAACTCTGACTTACGGAGACTATTACCTGGTGGAGGCGCTCACGGACCTGGCCGGCGCGAAATAATCAGGGCCGCATGGCGTGGGGACTTAGTAGCGGGCTGCAGGGGTCAGTCCAAGGGGCGCTTGAGCGACGAGACGGAGCAGCAGGTGGATTCCCAGCGGGTTTTCATGGTTAGCCATTATTGCCAAACGGGATTCAATTCTCCAGAGGCTTTTCGGCGTGGTCGATGACGATTGTCTCCACCGGTCCTTTGGAGGCTTCCAGTTTCAGACCAATCGCCTGCACGGAGGCGAAGATCGAAGAGAGGACGTCGGGGGCCGGATCGCCGGACGCAAGTTCAACCTTGAAATCGAACGACCCGGCCAAGCCGGTCCGGTCCAGCACCTGCCGCCCCAGGAAGCCGCTGAGCCGCGTGGCGAGCTGCGGCATCGTGATGTTGGCGCCCTGGAGGCCATTGCCGCCTCCGGCCCATGGGAAGGCGTTCGGATCTTGGGGCTTATGCAGCTTGAGCGCCTGGCTACCGCGCACCAGCAGATAAATCGGGCCTTCCCTGGTCTCGCGGTGGAAGTGCAACTGGAAGCGGTCGGCGAGCAGCGCCGCCAGCATCTGCCGCTGCTCGGCGTTGGGAGGCGCCTTCGGGTACGGCGGATTCGCCTTGCTGGAGGGCGAGGAGGCGGGCGGCTTGGCCTCGAGATCGAAGCGGTCCACCTGGATCCAATGCGGGCCGCCGGAGACTTGAAACTTCGGGACGTCGAAGGCTTCTTCGATGAGCATTTCCAGGGTATACAGACTGGCGGTGATCCGGCCGCCGGGATAAGTGAACAGGGCGATGACGCGGTCCTGGGGGCTGGCGGGCTTCACCGAAGCCACCTCAAACGCCGGCGCCGCGGCCGTGGGCTGGCCCAGGAGTTCCGCGGGCGCAACCGCAGCCAGGCCGATGGTCAAATAAGCGGAAAGCCGCATAACCCTCCCGATCGTGCTTCCTATTGGACGACCCACCACCCGGATGGTTGTGCAGGTTCCGCGCGGACGCGGGTGTGCCGGTCAAACCGCCGTGCTTCCGCGCCGGTTTGCTCCCGCCTGGGTGGCCCGGCCCCCACTCAGCTCCGCAGCCGCAGCACGAACCATACCAGCCCGAAGACCAGCAGGGCGGGCGGCACCGCTCTCGCCAGTTTGCCGGCGCGCGCGAACACCAGCGCCATTACCGTAACGGCCACGATTTCCGCCGCCGCCGCCCCCGCCAGCACGTATCCCGCATGGTACCCGGCGGTCTGCAAAAACAGGTGAAAGTACAGCCCGTGGAATGCGCCCAACAGTCCCGCCAACAGCCATCGCGACCCGGCTTGCGGAAGCAGCACCATCTCCGCCGCCAGGTAGGCGATGGTCAAAGCCCCGGCGGCTTCCACGAACCGCGGCACCGGCTGCCAGCCGGTATGCGGAGTAATCAGCACGGCGGCCACCTGTCCCGCCAGGAACATCGCCACCATGGCCAGCAACTCCCGGCGCCGCCGCGCGGCGATGGCCAGCGCCGCCAGAAACAGAATCTGCGCGGGGCCTCCCAGCGCCTGCAGAAAGCCAGCCCCCGATTCCGAGGCCGCGATTTCGGCCGGCGTCGGCGGGCGGAAAAGCAGCGTGGCGCGCGGGAACGAGAGATCGAAGATAGCCTGATCGGGGTGGCCATTGAGCGTGGCGCGCAGCAGATGCACATGATTGGGGACGGTGGCGGCGTACAGCGTACACTCCACTTCCACGCGCGTGGGCGGCTTCTCGAATTGGTAATCCGCCTCGCAAAGGTAGGTATCCTGGGCCGGCTCCGCATGGCACGCGTGGGCCGTCAGCCGCGCGCCGGCAAAGCTAATGTGCGCCAGCAGCGCGTCTTCGGGATGCGCCGTGTGCGAGATTTCGTAAAGCGGCATGCGCAGCGTGTAGTGGGCGTGCGCGCCTTCAATGGTGAGGTCCCCGGAACTCATGCTCACCGCGTGGCCCCATGCACTCGCCGCGCCCACCACCGCCAGCAGCCAGGCGCGGCCGCTCATAGCACCACGGGCGTGACAGGACCGGACCGCGCTCCCACGCGCGACCTGCGCATGCGGTGATACAGGATACGCACCATCGCCAGCACCGGCACCGACAGCAGCGTTCCCGGAATGCCGGCCACTTCGGCCCCCGCAAACACGCCGAACAAAACCAGCAGCGGATGCACTTCCACGCCCCGCCCCATCAAGTGCGGCGAGAGAATGTAATCCTGGAAAAGCCGGTACGCCAGCAGAAATATCAGGACTCCCAAAATCGGCGCGCCTCCCACGGCCGCCACCAGCAGGATACACAGGCCCGCGCCCAGCGGTCCCACCATAGGGATGAATTCCAGGATGCCGGCCAGCGAGGCCAGCAGGATGCCGTAGGGCACGCCCATAATCGCAAAGGCGATGTTATAAGCGATGAAGGTGGCGGTCGAGAGCAGCACCAGCGCGCGCATGTAGTGGGCCAGCAACACATTCACGTCCTCCATCACGTCGTCCAGCAGGATGCGCGCGGGGCCGGCGTTCACCAGGTCCAGAATGTGATCGCGCATCATGCCGCCATCCTTGAGGAAGAAAAACGACAGAATCGGGATGATCACCAGGTAGATAAGCTGGCTGGCGACGCTGAGGAATTTCAGGCCGGCCTGCGGCAGGGCAGTGATCAGCTCGCCCGCGCGGGAATTGATTTCGTCGCGGAGCTTGCTCAGCATTTCCAGGCGTGCGTTGTCGATCATCGGCGGAAGCTCGGTGTCGGGTGTCTCCCATGCGGCGATTCGATTGGGCAGGTCGGTCACAAGCTGGCGCGCCTGGTCGGCGATGCGCGAGCCGATCTGGATGGCGAACACCACCACCAGGCCCACGAAGATGATGTAAGCCAGGGTCAGAGCGAGCCCTCGCGTCCGCTGTCCCGGAAGGAAGCGGTTGAGCAGGTTAACCAGAGGCGAAAGCAGGTAGGCGAACAGCAGCGCCAGGACGAAGACAAACAAAGTCACGCGCACCAGGTAGATGAGATAGACCCCCGCCACCACCAGAACGGCGGTCCACGTGAAGCGGGCGGCTTGCCGGTCGAAGCCCAACATAACTGTGCCAATTCTAGCAGCACCCGTTAGGGGTGCGCGTGCCTAAGAAAGCGTTCGGAGCGGCTACCGCGGATTGCCGCGCACCGAGGCGCCTTCGGGGTACAGCAGATACGGCGCGCGCAGCCGCTCGAAAGCCGCCAGCGGATCGACCAGGCTTTGCTCGATGGCCCGTGGATCTTCGCCGGATTGCAAGCGCCGGATCACGTCGTCGCTGCCGATCAGCCGTTTCCCGGCGCCGAAGTCGATCTTGCCGGGATACAGCTTCTGCAGCGCCGCGGCTACTTCCAGCCCCAGGCGCGCGGAATCCATCAGTTCGCGGTTGGTGATGATAAAACGCACGCCCTCAATCCGCACGCCTTTGAAGTTCGATTCCGTTGGGGTGAAGCTGGTGGGATAAACGCGGATGCCCGGAATCTGCCGCCCGTTCAAATACCGGGCCAGGTCGCGGCCACTAAGGAAATCGCCGCCAATCTGCTCAAACGGCGCATCCGTGCCGCGGCCCATCGAGAGATTCTTCGAGGACTCCAGCATGGCCAGCCCTGGATACAATGCCGCGGCGTTCAGGCTGCGCATGTTGGGCGAAGGGTTGATCCACGGCAGGTTGGTAGAATCGAACCAGTCCCCGCGGCTCCAATCCTGCATCGGAATCACCGTCAGCGCCACGCCCAGTTTGCGCTCTCCGTTGAACAGCCGCGCCAACTCGCCCATGGTCATTCCGTGCCGCAACGGCAGTCCGGCAAACGACCCCACGAAGGACGTGTTGGCCGCATCCAGCAGCGGTCCTTCCATGCGCGCGCCGCTGATCGGGTTGGGCCGGTCCAGCACATAGAACGGGATGCCCGCCTTGGCCGCCGCCTCCATGGCGTAGGCCATCGTAGTCTCGTAGGTGTAGAAACGCGCCCCCACATCCTGGATATCGAACACCAGCGCGTCGAGGCCGTGCAGCATCTCAGGCGTCGGCCGCGTGGTGCCGCCATACAGGCTATAGACCTTGATACCGGTGGCGCGGTCCGTTGAATCCGCGATGCCGGGCCGGTCCAACGCGCCCGCAAAGCCGTGCTCGGGCGAAAACAACGCGGCCACTTGCACGCCCGCCTGCAACATCACATCCACGTTGCGGCGGCCCGTCCGGTCCACGCCGGTCTGGTTGGTGATCAGCCCGATGCGCTTGCCGGCGAAGGGCTGGAACTTCTCCTCTTCGAGAACATCCAGCCCAGTCCTGGTGTCGGCATTGCGGTCCACCTCGCGGTGGATGCCCGCCGAGGTGAAGGTTTCGTTGTAGCCAGTGAGGCTTACGCCGGGCCCGGTGATGCCCACCGCGGCCGCCGCGATGGTCGCCACCTTCGAGCGCAACGGCGTAATCGCGGGCCGCTGCGTCGGGTGCACGCTGTTGGCCAACAGGATGACGTAAGTTTGCGAAACCGGATCGATCCAGATGGACGTGCCGGTGAACCCCGTGTGCCCGAATGAGCCGATGGGGAACAAATCCCCGCGATTGCCCGAGAGCGGCGAATCGATGTCCCATCCCAAGCCGCGCAAAATGGGCTGATCGGGCGGACTCTGCGGCTCAGTGAACTTCTCTACCGTCATCGGACTGAACACCCGCACACCATCCAGTTGTCCGCCGTTGAGCATCATCTGCGCGAAGCGCGCCAGGTCCGCCGCGGTGGAAAAAAGTCCCGCGTGCCCCGCCACACCGCCCATATTGCGGGAGGTCGGATCGTGTACCACGCCGCGCAGGGGAGCGCCGCCGTTGAGGCGTTCGGTGGGCGCGATGCGCGGAATCAGCGCCGCCGGCGGCAGAAATTGCGTGTCTTTCATCCCCAGCGGCAGGAAAATATTCTGCCGCGAGTAATCCGAAACCAACTGGCCGCTCAGCCGGTGCACCAGTTCGCCCAGCAGGATGAAATTGATATCGCTATACACAAACCGCACTCCCGGCGGCCCGGCGGGCTTGGTGGTGCAAGCCAGGCCGATGCCGGTCTGGTAGCCCGTCCACGGCTCTTTCAGCGGAACGTCCGGCGCCAGCCCCGAGAAATGCGTAAACAGGTTGCGCAGCGTAATCGGGCTGTGTCCGTCCTGAAATTCGGGGATGTACTCGGTAACGCGATCGTTCAGCCGAAACCGCCCCTGCTCGAACAGCTTCATCAGCGACGGCGTGGTGGCGATCACCTTGGTGAGCGAGGCGCAGTCGAAGATGGTGTCCTCGGTCATGGCCTCCACGCGTGGCTCTACCGAGCGGTTGCCATAGGCCTTGTGGTAGACAATCTGCCCCTTGTGGCCGACCACCACCACGGCCCCCGGCAGACGGCCCTGCTGGATAGCTTCCTGGATGGCCCGGTCGATCGCCGGCCCCCCAGAAAAGGTCTGCGCAGCCAGAGTTGTGGCGCACACCGCCGCGCACACGAGCAATTTCATAGATGATTCTATGATAGAGCCTTCGGCAAGGCGGTGCTGCCATTCCGGCCGGTGGGCCCGGTGCGTCTGCTTGCGTGTATTCTTGTAATCCTCATAGTCCTCATGGCTTGACCGATTTGGTCTTGAGTTCGATGCGGACCTGCTCCAGCGCGCCGTCCTCGCAAGATAGAACCAAGGGAAAGCCTGCGGCGCCTTCGGAATGGGACTGCCGTCTTTGGCGGAAGAGGCCTGGTAAACTCCGCGAGCCTGTCACACATTTGCCCCGAGCCGCATCTTATCAATAGCGACTATTTATTCGGCGGCGGGACTGTGGATCAGTAACAAAGGTTTGAGAGTCGTGAACCAAAAGGTTAAGGATCTTTGGTGTTACAAGAGATACAATCGTACGACGTGGCCCTACCAAACCGGGACCCTTTTATCTGGCTGTTGCCCCGTTTGGCGGATGATTCGCCCGCACATCAAGCGTATGCGGCTCGTGTTATGGGTGACCTCAGGTGCTTTTTCGCGGGTAATCGATGCGAGGCCGCCGATGATCTTGCCGCTGAAGTAGTACTGCGCTTAGTCCGAAAACTCGAAGCCAGTGGGCTGCCGGAATGCGAGTCTGAAGAAGCGAGAAAGAAGTACATGTACGGAATTGCACGAAATGTTCTGCGGGAGTGGAAACGCGGTCCCGGCACCCGAGAAATCTCGTTAGATGAAAAGGAAGGACACGAACACAGTATTCCGGCGTTCGACCTGGCAGCGGCGCAATGTCTCGAGTTGCTAGCGGAAATGGTGAAGGCGGGCTTGGCTCAAATGAGCCCTATGGAGCGGGACATCCTACTCGACAGTGAGTTGAATCCAGATTTCTCCCCAACCCTGGCGCAGTTAGCCAGGCAGAGGGGCGCAACGGCGCCGGCCATGCGGCAGAAAGTTCACCGGGCACGGGTTAGGTTCCGGAACCTAGTGCTCGGATCGGACCGCGTGGGCGATTTGCTAAGGTGCCTGGGGATTGATCGAGGTGGCGTGTGAGCGCGGAGCATAACGAAGATTACACCACTCTCGTCCGCTATTTCCTGGGCGAACTTGCGGAAGCGGAACAGGGTCGTGTCGAAGAGCGCTACATGCTCGACGAGCATTACTCCGACTTTCGCGACCAAGTAGAAATGGATCTGATCGACGCCTATGTCGGTGGTTGTCTGACGGATCGTCAACGGAACTCTTTCGATAATCGTTATTTGATCACTCTGGACCGTAAGCGCGCGGTGCAGGCCGCCTGGCTTTCCAGAGCGTATCGGGAGCGTGCTGCGCAGCGGGCGTTGGAGCCGAAACGGCATCTGTGGTTCGTGCCGCACCTTGAGTTCCTAGGGCACAAACATCTGATTACCGCGACGGTGGCCGCCATGGCGATCGTGGTGATCTGCATTGCGGAGTCCTGGATTCATCTCCATCCACACCGGTGGACCGCAGAGAGCAACACGAAATCCCTGGCGCGGAAGAGGAGTCAGGCGGCGCCCTCGGTAGAGAATTCACCGGCAGCAACCGCCAGTGTCCCACCGAGGCCCAAGCGGGGAGCGGAGGTCCATCTACAGTTGCCATCCGCCGGTAGTCGATCCGAGCGACAGGCCGATCGATCGACGCCCCTTTCCAAGGCGACTGCTCCTCCAAACAAAAGCCCCTTAGTTGCGCGGCTTCCCGAAGGCGGCCGCCGGGGAGTGGCCATGAGCCCCTTCGGGTCTTCTGGTGTCGAGATCGAATCGGCTCCGTTTCCGCCAATTGAGGCGCCGGCTCCTCCCCCCTGGGAACCAGTCGTAATTAGAGCGGGAACGACAATTGACGAGGTGACCCGACTTCTCGGGCAGCCAAACGAGCTAATTGATCTCGGTACGAAGGTACACTACATCTACACGGATTCCCACCTTATAGTGACATTTACTAATGACAAGGTTACCGACGCCCGGTAACGACCCTCCGGCAGAGCCGCAGTCCTTTGCAGGTGCTGGCGCCTCAACAGGGGCCTGATCGGAACCGCATCAAGACAGATCCGACGCACCGCAATGTTGATCGTGTGGTTTGCGGCCGACAGTGCACTAACGGCGTACCCCATATACGTCAAATGACGTCAAGTTTCTAATCCTTCCCAGGCAGAGCTGGACATCTCCAGGCTCATTACCATCCGATAGGTCTCCGCTGGTGGCTTGTGAATTGTAGGCAGGTCCCATTTGTTTCCGTCACACATTTCACACAGGCCGCATATATCATGCAGAGGGGGATACAAGGGATGCCAAAGCTCACAACTCCCAGGGCCTGCATCGCACTGACAGTCGCGATGTGCGCCTCAGTAAGCGCGCGAGATACCATAGCCGCCATCCAACAGCGGTTGGAGGCGCGCTATCCTCTCACCAAAATGACTTATGATCGAACGGCCATAGTATCCGCCGGGGCCGTACTCACCCTCAAGAAGGACAACCTGGTCATGGTTCCGGTCAGTTCGCCGGATGTTTATCAGAATACCTACACGCAAGGACGGATCCGCCAGAACAGGCTCTCCACAGTGAAACAGGCGGCCGGTGCGGCCTGCCGTCTTCTTGGAAACTGCCCTCAGGCTCCCGCCGCTTCCGCAACACGGTACTTCGTTGCGGGGGAAAAGATGTGGGTTACAGCGATCAAAGTGACCGATCAGAACGTGGTTTTCGAATTGTTGACAGACCCCTACCCGGCTTTACGCTACAAGGCATCGCTCACCATCCCGTACGCCGACCAACCCGATCAGTTGGTAGGGGAGGTGTTTGCGGTTGAGTCTGCTCAGCCCGAACCCACGGCAGCCGGCCCTTCCCAGCCTCCCACCGAACCGCAGCCAAACCAGCCGCAGGGCGGGTCGGAAACTCAGTTTGAAGCCATTGTCCCGCCGCCACCCCCACCGCCGGACCCCGTCGGTCCCCCGCCAACACCACCCCGGCCCACGCCGGCACGTGATGGCGACCAGCCAACAGGGCCAGCGCCCTCGGACCCTGACGATTACCCGCCCTTGTTACACCACACTGCGCCGGCGCGTGAAGGCGATCCAGCGACCATTCCAACACCGCCGGACACAGGCGATCAACCGCCCGTTCCAAGCCGACCCACGCTGAAGCGCGGCGATGATCAGGCAACTGTTGCCACTCTCCCATCCATTCCTTCCAACGGTGCTTCCAAGCAAGTCGCAGTGGGCGACACGGTGGATCGGGTCTTGGCCGTACTGGGACAACCCTCGGTGATCGGCAAGCTTCTAAGCAACAAGGAAATTTACTTCTATCCTGCCCTCAAAGTGACATTTGTCGATGGCAGGGTCGTGGCCTTCAAATAACCGTTGTTGTAAGTGGGCGAATCCTCACAACCGGAGATCACTATGCAAACTTCGCAGATTCGAAGGAATTCTCGTTCCAGACTCCATCCGGAGCTCCTGGCAGCACTTCTGACCGTATGTTGCCTCGCCGCAGCTCAGGAAACCAAGGCCCCAACACTGACGACGCCACCGGCAAAAGCCCAGACTCCGGCCAAGCCCGTGCCGGTGCCCGGACTCAATAATCGTATCCCCGGCATCGGCCCGGCACCGGGAATCGGCGTCCATTCGCCTTCCCCCAACGCAATGCCGCCTACTTACGGTCCGGCCCGTCGTCCGAACGGCGCGACGACCATCAGAACCCGGGAGGGCACCGAACTTACCAGGCGCCGGGATGGAAAGCCCGCCGACGTGCGCGTGCCCGGGAGGGGAATGGCTATTCACCACAACCTAAACGGAAACCGGCACGTTGCCGTCGAGTGGCCTGACCATTCGCGCATCGTCGCAGAGCGCGGTGGACGCAGTTATGTACAGCGGCCCTACATCTATCGGGGCCGCGAATACGCCCAACGTACTTACTACGTTCATGGCCGCGTTTACGACCGTTTCTATGCCCGCTATCCGTACCGTGGCGCTTACCTGGAGATGTATACGCCCACGGCGTACTACCGGCCGGCATTCTACGGGTGGGCTTACAACCCATGGGCGGCGCCCGTGCCCTATGCGTGGGGCTGGTCATCGTACCCTTGGTACGGCTATTACAGTTACTACCTCGTGCCGTATCCTACCTATGCGGGTCCCGCATACTGGTTGACCGATTACCTGATTGCCACCTCGCTCGCCGAAGCCTACCAGGCCAGGGTGGACGCCGGCATGCCCGTGCAGGCGCCCTTCGGTGCTGTTCCCCTGACACCTCAAGTGAGGGACGAGATTGCCTTGGAAGTTCAGCGGCAGATCAGCATCGAAAATGCAGAGGCCCAGGCCGCTGCGCTTAACGGCCCTCCGAACCCCGCGTTGAGCGGGGTGCCGGCTCTGCTGTACGATAACGCTCCCCACGTCTTTGTTGCCGCGCGCGACCTGGATGTAATCGATACCGCCGGCGAGGAGTGTGCGATCAGCGAAGGGGACGCGCTCCAACTTCCAGGGCCGCCTCCGGCCTACGCTACTATGGCGGAACTGGTCGTGCTCTCGAACAAGGGTGGGCCGGAGTGCCGGCAGGGCGACGCGGTTACGGTCGGATTCGCGGATCTGCAGGAGATGGAAAACCACATGCGCGAAACGATCGACCAGGGATTGGCCGAACTGCAATCGCGACAGGCAACCGGTGGCTTGCCGGCGATTCCTGCACCATACCGAGCCGTCGCAGTACAAGCCCCGTTTGCGTCGGACCCAGACGCTCCCGGTCCCGACCCCGCTGCCGGAGCTCTGATCAAGCAGCAGGCGCAGCAGGCGGATCAGGCCGAGAGCCAGGCTCTGGGCCAGGCGTCGGCGGATGACGGATCGGGTGTCCCGATGGTTTTCGTAGGCCAAAGCCTAAGCGAGGTGCAGGCGCGTCTTGGCAGCCCTATGAGCCATGTCGATATGGGCGCCACGCAAATCTACCTGTACCCGAACAGAGTGAAGATCACGTTTGATCGCGGTGCGGTTGTCGATATTGAGTAACTCGGAAACGGTCAAAAGAGGTCGGCGCTATGAGAAACGCTTCCTTAGTCTCCGCTTCCCGCGGTTATCTCGCGCTGTTGGGACTCCTGGCGCCCCTATCCTGTTTCGCGCAACAGGCGCCGGGGTATACCGTTACAACCGTCGCTGGCTGCATTGCGAGTAGCTGTAACAACAAACTTGGCGGGCCAGCCACGAGTGTCTACCTGTATTACACTCTGGGCATTGCCCTGGATTCCGCTGGCAATCTCTATTTTGGAGCACAGTCCCTGAGTGGGGGCGATGTCATCGCCGAGGTTTCGCCGGCAGGCGTGATTTCGGTCGTTGCCGGAGGCGGTCAGGATACACAATTCCTGGGCGACGGTGGCCCTGCCACCAGCGGGTACATCGGCTCAGCCCATGGTGTGGCCGTCGACGGAGCCGGCAACCTCTACATCGCGGACTACATGTATAATCGAATCCGCAAGGTGGCCAACGGCACCATCACCACAATCGCGGGCCCCGGCTCGGGTCCTCTGGGCGATGGCGGACCGGCTTCCGATGCCACCCTCTCTGAGCCAAGCGGTGTTGCTGTCGATGCCGCTGGCAATGTGTACATAGCGGATACCGAGCACAACCGGGTCCGCAAGATTTCCCTGGACGGTACGATCTCGACCGTGGCGGGAAATGGCGAGACGACCTCGAACGGCGGCGTCCTGGGCGACGGCGGACCTGCCGTAAGCGCCACCGTCACCTCCCCCACCGCGGTCGCCCTGGACAGCCAGGGCAACCTCTACATTGCCGATTCGGCGCACTTGATTCGCAAGGTCTCGCCGGCCGGCACCATTACAACGGTCGCCGGCAACGGTTCCAGTCTTTACTATGGCGACGGCGGTCCTGTTTCGCTGGCCGGCTTGGGGGAGCTGGTTGACGGTCTGGCGGTGGATTCGGCGGGGAGCATCTACCTCACCCAAGGGAATGGACTGGTTCGCATGGTGACTCCTGACGGAATCATCAACACCATCGCCGGAGGCGGTACTCTCACGGAACCCGCGCTCAACAACGCCCCGGCCAACAGCGCTGCCATTAGCGCCTTTGGCGTCGTAGCCGGGCCCGGCGGGACCATTTACATAACCAGCTACCAGTATACGGGGCAGGTTCTGGCGCTAAGCCCTTCATCAACTCCTGTTTTGCCCAAGCCATCCGTGGTCACCACAATTGAAGCGAGCGGCTTCGGTGGATACCAAAGCCTCGCTCCGGGCGCGTGGGTGGAGATTTACGGCTCCTATCTCGCCGGCCAGACGCGCCCCTGGGGCGGTTCCGATTTCAACGGCTCGAACGCTCCCACCTCGCTCAGCGGCACTTCCGTTATGATCGGGGGACAGCCCGCCTTCGTCTCATACATCAGCCCCTCGCAGATTAACGCCGAAATCTCGCCCGCTATCGGAACCGGCCCGCAGCCTCTGGTCATTACCACTGCCAACGGAATCAGCGCCACTTACTCCGTGACAGTACTTTCAGTCGAGCCCGGCTTATTGGCTCCGGCGGCATTCAAGATCGATGGGATCAGCTATGCGGCTGCCGTGTTCAGCGATGGCACTACCTACGTTCTGCCCACCGGCGCGATTGCCGGCGTGCCGTCGCGGCCCGCCCAGGCGGGCGACACGATCACCTTCTATGGGGTCGGTTTCGGTCCCACAACCCCGAGCATCCCTGCCGGTCAGATTGTTCAGGCCAGCAATACGCTCATCTCGAAACTCCAAGTGTTCTTTGACGATAGCAGCTTCCCGGGCACCGTAACCTATGCGGGACTGGCGCCGGGGTATCTCGGTGTGTACCAATTCAATGTCACCGTCCCCAAGCTCCCAGCCAACAATGGACACCTGCCGATCTACTTTGAGCTTGGTAGCTCGCTAGTCGGCCAGTCGCTATACGTCGCGGTGCAGTGAGCAAACCGTTCGCCGGTCCGGTGCCGGTTCTCACGCCTTGGCCGTCAACCGGTCCACCCGCCGGAGCGCTGGGAAGAGCAGCGCCCACGCGACCACCACGGCGATCGTACCGAAGCCGCCGCCGATCACCGCCGGGGCGGCGCCCCACCATTGCGCCGTCAGGCCCGATTCGAACTGCCCCACCTCGTTGGAGGCCCCAATGAACACCATGTTCACGGCGCTCACGCGGCCGCGCATTTCGTCCGGGGTGCCCAGTTGCACCAGGGTGTGGCGCACCACCACGCTCACCATGTCGCAGGCACCCACCAGCAGCAGCGCGGCAATCGTCAGCGGCAGGTTGCGCGAGATGCCGAAGACGATCGTGAACAGGCCGAATCCAAAGACGCACCACAGCATGATGGCGCCGGCGCGCCGCCGCAGCGGGCGATAGGCCAGCACGATGGCCATCAGCACGGCGCCCGCGCCCGGCGCGCTGCGCATCACTCCCAGGCCGATCGCGCCGACGTGCAGAATCCGGTCCGCAAACACCGGCAGCAGCGCCACCGCGCCGCCCAGCAGCACGGCAAACAGGTCCAGGCTGATGGCGCCCAGGATGAGTTGGTTGCGCCAGATGTAGCGCAAGCCTTCCAGAACCACAGCCACTCGCGCCGTCCCGCGCGGCCGCTGCGGCTTGGCCAACCGCAGCCCCGAAACCAGCACACTGGCGATGACGCAATTCACCGCCGCCAGCGCATACACCGGCACGGGGCTCGCGAAGAATCCATAGAGCAAACCGCCCGCCGCCGGCCCCAGCACCGTGGAGGCCTGGAAAATCGAGGAGCTCCACGCCACCGCATTGGGGAAGTCGCGCTCTTCCACCAGCAGCGGCAAGAACGCCTGGCTGGCCGGACCGTTGAAGGCTCGTGTCACGCCGTTCAGCACCAGCACGCCGTAGATCGGAAACACCGACGCCACGCCTCGCAAGGCGAAAAACAGCAACAGCCCCGAGCAGGCCGCGAAGCCCGCCAGGCAGACTTGCAGAATGCGTTGGCGCGGCACGCGGTCGGCCGTCTGTCCGGCCACCAGGAACAGCAGCACGCCCGGCAGAAACTGGGCCAGCCCCACCAGCCCCAGGTCGAGCGGCCGGTGCGTGAGCCCATACACCTGCCAGGCCACCGCTACGGATTGCATCTCCGAAGAGGCCGTGGCCAGAAACCGCGCCAGCATGTACGCGCGGAAATTCGGATAGGTGAAGGCGATGCGGCCGGAAGTCTGCATGCGCGACGGGCGGTCCAGTCTCCCATTGTAAGGGGCCCGCCCGTCCGGCTTCTTACGCCGCTGCGAACCGCCCGGCGTCGAGCGCCCTGGCGAGGTCCTCCGCCAGCCGGTCCAGCGCGGCGCGGTCCTCGGCCCGCACCAGGGCGCCCTCGGTGTCAAACGCTTGGGCCGCGCTGCCCACCGTAAGCTGCGCCGGCAGGGTCTCCACGTGGATCATCTCCAGCAACTCGCGCACGTGCCGCAATCCCCGCTGGCCTCCATGAGGGCTGGGCGAGGCCGCCATAATCACCGCCTTCTTGCCTTGAAAGGCCGCCAGCCGCGGTTCGCCGGGTTCCGGCCGGGTGGCCCAGTCAATAGCGTTCTTCAACAGCGCCGCGAACGACCCGTTATATTCCGGCGAAGCGATCGCCAGCGCGTCGTGCGTCCGCACCAGGCTCTTGAAAGCCCGGGCGCTCTCCGGCATCCCGGCCGACGCTTCCAGGTCGCCATCGTAAAGCGGCATGGGGTAATCGCGCAGATCGGCCAGAGTCACCGCCAGTCCGTGGCGTTCCAGTGCCGCGGCGGCGGCGCGCGCCAGTTTGCGGTTCAGCGACCCGCTCCGAGTGCTGCCGGCAAATACCAATACGCGGGGTTGAGCGTTCATTTATCTCTCCGTCAAGATATTCGATGCAGAGACACATCCAAAGATGCGAACCGCCGCCGGTTATCCTGAAGTATGAGCTTCCGCGCGATTTTCGGCTGCCTGGCCGCCGCCGGCGCCCTCCTGGCGGCTCCCTTGCAGCGTAATTTCGCGGTGGAGCACTACGACGTTTCCCTCCAGCCGGACTTGGCCGCCAAGACCCTCACGGGCGAGGTTTCCATCCGCTTCCACAGCCGCATCGACCGACTGAGCGCCCTGGAACTGGATGTCGGCGCGCTCGAAATCGCTTCGGTTACCGATAGCGGCGTGGCACAGTATACCGAGCGCCGCGGCGCCCTGCTCATCGTGGTGCTGGGCAAGCCGCTGAACTCCGATGAGCAGGGCACCATTGTCATCCGCTACCGCGCGCCCGCGCCGAAAGCCGGAGCGACGCCGGGAGGGCTGGTGTTCGCTCCCGGCCAAGTCTATGGCGCGTTTTTCACCAGCGACTGGATGCCCTCCAGCGACCGCCCCGACGAGCCTGCCACGCTGCACCTGCGCCTCTCCGCCGATCCGCGCTGGAAGGTGGCCGCCAGCGGCAAGCTGTCCGGAACCACCACCGAGAACGGCCGCTCGGTGACCGAATGGCACATCGACACGCCCACCGCAACCTATCTTTACGCCTTCGCGGCCGGAGATTTCGCCGAATCCACGACCCAGCATAATAAGGTGGCGCTGCGCATTCTGGCGCCCGCCGGCATGGCCACCGCGCCCATCGCCGAGGCCACGGGCTCGGCCTTGCAATTCCTGGCCGACCGCACCGGCGTGGCCTATCCGCTGAACACCTACACCCAGGTTTTCGTTCCCGGCGACGTGCAGCAGGAGGCCGTGGGTATGTCTCTGTTGCCGGCTTCCTACGGCGCAGAACTCGCCAAACAACCCGACAGCTTGTTTGTGCTGGCGCAGGCCCTGGCCCATCAATGGTACGGCGTGGGGCTTCCGTGCGCCGACTGGTCCGACTACTGGCTCAGCGCCGGGGTGTCCACTTTCATGGCCGACGCGTTTCTCGAAAAGCGCTTCGGCAAAGCCCGCTACGAGAAGGAAATCGAACGCGCGCGCGGCCTGTTCGAGTCGCTTCAGTCCGACGGCAAAGACCGTCCCCTCTCGTGGGGCGACTGGCAGACTCCCCGGCAGGCCATGGGCGATCTCCCGTATTACAAGGGCGTGGTAGTGCTGGACCTGCTCCGGCACGAATTAGGCGACGACGTCTTCTGGCGCGGCTTGCACCGTTATACCAGCCAATATTGGGGCAAGCGGGTGACCAGCGATAACCTGGAAGCCGCCATGGACGCGGCGTCGGGGAAGGCCAAGAGCCTCACCAAGTTCTTCGAGCGCTGGGTGACGGGCTGCTGCGCCACCCTGCCGCCCGGCCGCGGGCATTAAGCGAGCCGCGACCGGCGGGGAGTGCCTTCTGGCCCTGCGGGCCACGCGCGAGGTGTGCATGCAAGACAGTCAATGGCTTGCGGCGCGTATTCCAAGGAGCGAACCGCAGGGTCGTATACCCGGTCCCGCCATTCAGTTTTCCGACGCTTTGTCCGCCCGATCCACAATCAGCACCTCCACCGGGCCTTTGCCGGGTACCAGCTTGAGGCCCAGTTGCTCGCGGAGTGCGCGCATCAGGGTCGGCCCGGCCGGATCGGGAGCGCTTCCCACTTCGCCCGGATCGCCCGGCCTGGCTGGCGGGTTGTCATCGGGAGTCCAGTCCATCGAGAAATCGAATTTCCCCTGGATACCGGTTTCGTCCAATACCGGTCCACCCATTTGCCCTGTGAGAAAGACCTTTGCGAAAAATTCCATGGAGGCCGCCTGGCACGTCACATGGTGCCCGTTGGTAAACAAATCCGGCGTGTTGCCTTTGGGCGGCTGGAGATGTTTGGGGCCGCCGCTATCCACCACCAGCCGGAAAATCGGAAGCTGCCTGGTTTCCTTGTGCAGCGCCAGCTTAAAGCGGTCGGCCAGCAGCGCCTGGGTGCGCAGGCGTATGGCGCCCATGGATCGATCCACGGCTTGACCGCTCCCGGCATCCGGTTTTGCCAGAATGTCGTATCTCTCGGAATCGAGCCAGCCCGGCCCCTGTAGAACCCGATCCTGCGGAATGTCATAGGCGAAGGCAATCAACATCCTGAGAGGGATATTCGTGGCGTCCAGTTGGCCTCCCGTGAATCTTCGGAAGCCGCTGTTGCGGGCGCCGGTCCGGTTCGGCTTGATCGATGCCACGCCAAATGCCGGTGCGCCCCCAGCCAGGCTTTGCGATTGAGCGCGGATCGAGCGCACGAACAGCGCACCGGTGAGGAGCGGGCCGCCCAGCGCCGCGGCCGCCGCAGCCGCCAGCAACAGCTTGCGGACCAAGCCCAGTCGCCCCATGGCGCGATATCCCATGATTCCTTCGATGCGTTTCCTGAGATCGGAACCCGCCACCCCGGAAGCGCAAACCGGCGAGGGCTGCAAACCGAACCGGCAGACGGCCAGAATCCCCTGCGCATAGGCTTCCGGGTTGGCGAGCATGCGCAGCACTCCTTCGTCGCAGGCCTTCTCGCGTTCGTCCATCAGCCGCCGCCCGATCCAGTACGCCAATGGATAGAACCAGAAGATAGCCTCCACCAGCAGATGGACCGCCGCGGTCAGATTGTCCCGGCGGCGAACGTGGCAGATCTCGTGCGCGCAAATCGTCTCCAGTTGATCGGGGGTGAGGCGCTGCCGGATTCCCTCGGGCAACAGGAGCACCGGCCGCAAAATGCCGAACACGCAAGGCTCCACGAGTGCCGGCGATGCCATCCATCGAACGGGCTGGCCGCCGAAGCCGAGGTCCGCCCGAATGGGCGACGCCCCGCGCACCGCCGACCGCATGCGCAGCCAGGCGCGTAGCCAGCCGCCCGCGCTGGCGGCAAAACCGCAAAACCACAGGGCCATGAGCACCGTGGGAAGCTGGCTTGGCGCGGTGGGAACGGCCGCCAGCAGCGGCGCGGGCGCCCGCAACGCAAACGGCTGGCCGATTTCCCGTGCCATCGAAGGGACGCGGTTTGCGGCGATCACCGGGAACGCCGGCGAGTCCACCAGGCCGCCGAGACTCACCAGGAGCGAAAAAGGAACCAGAAATTTCACCGACACGGCCAGCCACAGCCAGTAGCGTACCGACGCCCGGTCTTTGCGCATTGCCCAACACAGCACTCCCGCCGCTACGGCGAAGACACTGGATTGCCACAGGTGATTCGCCAATGGCATTAGATACGTGGGGAGGGTCATTGAGATTGGTCCTTTCCCGAAAGCCGCCGAAGAGCCTCTTCCGCCTCCTTCACATCCTCCAGGGTGAGTTTGCCGGACTCGACCAGGCGCGCCATCACCGGCTTCACGCGGCCCCCGAACAATCCCAGCAAGTCGTCGATCAGCCGGTTCTCGGCCACCCGGCGTGAGACGGCTGCCTCGAAAATATTGGCGTTGCCCACTCTCTTGGCGATGCGGACCGCCTTCTTGCCCTCCAGCCGGTAAACCGTGGTCTGAACCGTGGTAAAGGCCGGCCGCGTCTTTGCGGGAAAGGCGTCCTGGATTTCGCGCACCGAGCACGCGCCGCGAGTCCAGAGGATTTCCATGATCTGAAGTTCAAGCCTGGCAAGTTTTGGATGCGGCATATTGAGTCAACCACAGCATGCATCCATTAGACTATACCGGTAGTTGGATTGGCAAGTTATATTTTGGGCACGTCAAAAGAAATCGCGGGCCGATTCCAGGCGCGCGAGAGCGGCAGGATCGGTAAACGCCGGGCGACCAGGCAGGAGCGATCCTTCGGAACGAGCTTGCGGGCCAATGTCCGAGTTGCCATTCACCCAGAGCGATTCGATTGGCGAAGGCACTCAATCGGGCGCCGGTCAGACCATCTTCCGGCGCCCCACGGCGAAAGTCGCTCGCCTCTTCGATCTTTCATCGCTTGCCAATTTGGAAGCGCGGCAATTGCGGTCGGCGGGCGTTTGCGGACCCCGGCGCCGGCGCTACTGCCCACATACTCGCTCCGCTATCTGCGTCCCGGACCGGAGTCGCCAGGTACGCATGAATGTTACCGGCTAGATCGATCGCAATACCCGTGATCTGCCGGGCTCGATTAATACTGCAGGCCGTGAGTAGATAGAGGGGCGATCCCGCAGGAAGCAGGTCGTTGAGATCGAGCAGATTCTGACCGACGCGTAGAAACGCCCGCGGGTTGAAGTTCGCGTCGAGGGACGCGCCCACCACATCGCCGGCGTCATTGATTCCGATAGCCAGACTGTTCACATCGCTCCCGACCGTTCCTAAGTCCTGCATGCCCGTTCCCTTGGTCCACAGGAAGGCGTGGAAATTGGCATCGCCTTTCAGGTCCGACCACCCCACCACCTGGCCGGCATTGTTGAGGTACTCCGCCTCTATTCCGAAGAATTGACCCGTGCCCCCGAGATTGCCGAGATCGGTAGCGGTTCCGTTCTCCCACAGCAGGGCGTGAAGAGGCTGTAGATTGATCGCGGAAATCGGACTGGAAGGTGCGCAGGTGCCCGAGGCGCCCGCAGCCTGTCCGCCATCATTGATGGCCATCGCGCTTCCATCCGGGTCTCCCGGGTACGTCGGGAGTTGGTGCGGAACAGCGAATTGCCAGACCACGGGCAAGAACTGGTGCTGTATCATGCCCGACGGGCACGTCGCGTCGTACATGGTGTTCTCCGCCGTGCCGGCGATCTCGTCCGCATAGTTGATCTTGTTGGCGATTCCATTGTTGCCGCCCAGGGTCGGAAGCGCATACATCACGCCGTTCCGCCAGAGGAATGGCAGACAACTGCCGGAGGGCAGAAGGCCGAGCGCCGTGAAGCTGCAAAAGTCCTCGCCATCCGGATCGGGCTTGGAAGTTTGCGCCTCCCCTACTACGAGTCCCGGGCGGTACCCGGGCTGGTCCAGCATGTTCGTGCCAAACGCCTGGCTGTTCTCTCCTTTGAGTGTTCCGAGATCGTACATCTGGCCCTGGTACCAGGCCACCGCGTGCAATGCATTGCCCACCATTGCGGAGCCGACATCCAAGCCATTGTTGGTCGTTTGAAACGGTTGACCGTCCGCGCCTACGTTGCCGAGGTCGGTGACGGTGTACCGTGGTGTTTGAGCGGCCGCTACGAGAGCCAGCAGGCTGCCGGCGGCCAACGAAGTCAGCATCGGTTTCATATCTTCCTCCAATCCGGATAGGCGCCGGCCGTGCGAAAAAGCGATCATCCACTCGGATATAATTCATAAGCAATGGAAGGGGTGGCACAACCCGATCGTCAAGAGGTCACAGCTTTTCTCCGCGCGTGGAGCGGCGGGGACCGCGATGCCCTCGACCGTATGATTCCCATCGTTTACAAGGAACTCCGCCGTTTGGCGCACCGCCATATCCGGCGGGAACGCCCGGATCACAGCCTCCAGACCACGGCACTCGTAAACGAAGCTTACCTTCGCCTGGTGGAGTATAACCGCATGCAGTGGCAGGACCGGGCTCACTTCTTCGCGGTTTCCGCCCAATTGATGCGGCGCATTCTAATAGGCTATGCGCGGCGGCACAACTTGAAGCGCGGCGCCGGCATTTTGCATGTCACTCTCGACGAAGCTGCCATCGCCGTGGCGGGAGCCGGACGTGCCACGGACCTGATCGCGCTGGACGACGCCTTGAACGCACTGTCGCGGTTCGATCCACGCAAAGTGCAAGTCGTCGAAATGCGCTTTTTCGGCGGACTCAGCCTGGATGAAACGGCGGAAGTGCTCAAAGTCTCGGCCATCACCGTGAGACGGGATTTACGCACCGCCCGGGCCTGGCTCTATCGCGAATTGACGGGCGGCACAGACGATGGACTCCCAGCGCTGGAAACAAGTCGATAACCTGCTGAACGCCGCCCTGGAGCGTCCGCCTGCCGCACGCGCGGAGTTTGTGAGACAGGCCTGCGCCGGAGACCAGGCACTGGAGCGGGAAGTTCTTTCGCTGTTGGACTCCGATCGGGAGGCCGGAAGTTTTTTGGATGCTTCCGGGTTGCCCCGGATGGCCGCCGAACGCCTGCGCCAGATCGAAGCGTTGTACCAAGCAGTGCGAGAACGCGGCACAGCCGGACTGGCGAATTCCGACCCCGAGATTCGGCGCGAGGTTGAGAAACTGTTGACGCTGGATTCAAGCGGGCGGATGGCACATCGTGGAGCGCCGGAAACGCCGGAGGAATCCACCACCACGCTCCTGGCGGGTCAGGTGGTTTCTCACTTCCGCATCCTGGAAATGCTCGGCGCGGGCGGCATGGGGGTGGTCTACAAAGCCTTCGACACCAGGCTCGACCGCCACGTGGCTTTAAAATTCCTGCCGCCGCACCTGCGCAGTCACCCCGAACTGAAGCAGCGCCTGAAAGAAGAGGCGCGCGCCGCATCTACTCTCGACCATCCCAATATCGTAGTGATTCATGACATCGGCGAAACTCCGGACGGCGACTTGTTTATCGCCATGGCGTTCCACGAAGGCGCCACGCTGCGCGATCGCATTCGCGCCGCGCCCGGTGGGCTGCCGGTCGGCGAAGCCTTGCAGATCGCCCGGCAGATTGCCGCCGGGCTGGCGAAGGCCCACGAACGCGGCATTTTTCATCGTGACATCAAGCCCGGCAATATAATTGTGGCGAACGACGGGGTAACGCGGATCATCGATTTTGGCTTAGCCAAGTCCAGCGATACCACGGCAACTCTGGACGGCAAAGCGCAAGGCACGCCGCTCTATATGTCGCCCGAACAGGCGATGGGAAAGCCGGTCGATCATCGCACCGACTTATGGAGCTTCGGCGCAGTTCTCTATGAAATGCTGGCCGGGCGGCCGCCGTTCCGCGGTGAGACGCAG
>Ga0335074_10001545_pt1 | contig 31228 bp, 29 predicted proteins | sample Lox_Sample_23_FD_206715 | JGI IMG/M metagenome (GOLD analysis project Ga0335074, IMG submission 206715) | Soil microbial communities from Loxahatchee National Wildlife Refuge, Florida, United States - Lox_Sample_2.3 | ecosystem: Environmental > Terrestrial > Soil > Wetlands | place: USA... | reverse complement strand
ACGCCCCCACACAGAAGCTCCACATGTTCGGCCGCGGCGATCTCGAAACAGTCAACGACAACGACTTTTCTTCACCGGCCAACGATCTTCCCTGGCTGATGCGCGTGAATTACCGCACCACGAATCCTAACTTCGTCTTCAACGTCATCTATACATTCAAACCGACGCTCGTGAACGAGCTGAATCTCGGTACGGCAGGCTGGAGCGAGACACAGCTCTATAGCTCGTCCGATCTGGCCAAGGCGCAGCTCAATCCGAATGGTTATGACGTCCCCGCGCTGTATCGCGGCGTCAATCCCTTGAACCTGCTCCCCGCTGTGAGCTTCGGCCTCACAGACTCGGCGAACTTTGGCTGGGACAGCCGCTTCCCCATGGCGGACCAGGTCCGCTCCTTCAGTGCTACCGATAACGTGACGTGGATCCTTGGCAGTCACACGCTGAAAGCAGGCGTGGATGCCCAGACAGATTCCTATCTGCAGGTGAACCACAACCGCGTCGGAAGCTTCTCCTACTCAACCGACACGAAGAACCCATACAACTACAACTTTGCGTATGCGAATACGCTTCTCGGTTACTTCGACACAATGAGCGAAGTGACGCAACTCGTGAACTACAAACCGCGCACCAATTCATTCGAGTGGTATACGCAGGACCAGTGGCAGGCGACCAAGAAATTGCTCATGGACTACGGAATCCGTTATTCGTGGGACCTCGCGCAAAGGCTGTCTGCCGGTAACAACTTCGCTCCGGAGCTCTACACGGCTTCCGCGGCTCCGGTTCTCTATCAACCCCTCAACAGCACCAACTCCGTAGACCCTACAACTGGAACCAAGTATCCGGCTGCCTACGCTGGCCTCTTCGTCCCCAACACCGGAAACCTGAACAACGGTGTGCTCTATGTGAATACGAAAGGCTTCCCGCAAGGGACCGTTTACGGCAACGGAGTTCTATTCGCTCCGCGCGTAGGATTCGCGTTTGATCCTACAGGTCGCGGCAATTCAGTAATCCGCGGAGGCTACGGCATCTTCTACAACGTGCGCGCGCGCAGCGGGCAGGAGGGCGACCTGACGAACAACGCGCCCACGACCAACTCGCCGGAGCAGTTCTATGGAAACATCAACACCTTCCAGAACGCTGGCGGATTGAACGGCCCCTTCAGCGTCAGCCACGCAATTCCGCTGCACCAGAAAACCGTCTACACCGAAAACGTCAGCCTTGGAATTCAGCAGAAGCTCGGCTGGGGCACGGTTTTCGATACAGCGTACGTCGGAACCTTCGGCCGCCATTTGAGCGACTACACGCCGATCAACGAGGTTCCCTACGGCGCGGAATTTCTGTGGACCAGCCACAGTCCCGCCGGAGGCATCCTGCCGGACAACTTCTTCCGTCCTTATCCGGGCTTCAGCACGATCAATATGCAGTACTTCAACCTGACCTCGAACTACAACTCGCTGCAGGTGAAGCTGACGCATCGCTTCCATCAGGGATTGGAGTTCGGTGTGGCCTACACCTGGGGCCGTGCCATGGACTATACGGACAGCTACAACGGAACCGTCGCGATGTACCAGAATCTGCGCGCCTGGAACTACGGCCCTGCAGGATGGGATATTCGCAACAACCTGGTCGTGAACTATTTGTGGAGCATTCCAAACGTGAGCCATGTGTGGAACAACTTCTTCACACGCGGGGTGCTGGACAACTGGCAGATATCGGGGATAGCGTCGCGGGTGAGCGGAGCTCCAGGGTCCATCGGGCTTAAGACCAGCAACAGCGCGAACATTACGGGCGGCGGCGACGGAGCCAGAGTGCGCCTCGTCTGTGATCCGATGTCCGGAGCTCCGCGGACCTTTGCGCACTGGTTCAATCCGGGCTGCGTCACGGTTCCGGTTGCGGGTGTGGCGGCGACCAGCGCCACCAGCGGCTACACTCCGGGCGATCCCGGAAATGCGCCGAAGGTAAATTACTATTTGCCCGCGGACACCAACTTCGATACGGCCTTGTTCAAGAACATTCCGTTCTATCGCGAAGCGGTCCTGCAGTTCCGCCTCGAAACCTACAACACCTTCAATCATCCGGAGTTCAGCGGCCTGAATAACACGGCCACCTTCGCAAACGCTAACTCGTCGAGCAATGCGGAAACCGATGCGACATTCGGCCAGCTCAGCTCAACACTCAATCCGCGGCTCGTGCAGTTGGCTCTGCGAATCAATTTCTAGCAGCTCGCGCGCTTCCCTCCCCCGCGCGTTGCGCGACACAGGCGATTTGCGAATGCATTTCGCCGTGTCGCGCAAGCTCACGCCTTCGCGGCCAGATTCACAACGACATCGCGCAACGAAACCCGATATTCGCCGTCGAGCTGTCTGCGGTATTCGACGACCGCGCCCCCACCCTATATCGATTGCAGTAAGACTTGTGACAGAGAAAGGATCCGCCCTTCATCACGCGAGCCTGCCCCTCCGGCGGTCCCTGCGGATTCAACCGCGTTCCGGAGACGTGAAAATTCGTGCTCCACCAGTCGGCACACCACTCCCACGTATTTCCCGTCACCGAGTACAGCCCAAAGCCGTTCGGCGGAAATGCCTCCACGGGACATGTGCCCGCATATCCATCCTCGGCGGTGTCCTCACGAGGAAACTCTCCCTGCCAGATATTGCACAGATGTTCTCCTCCCGGCCGCAGCTTGTCCCCCCAGGGATAAATCTTCCCTTCCAGCCCACCGCGCGCCGCATACTCCCACTCGGCCTCTGTGGGCAGCCGCTGTCCACTCCATCCGCAAAACGCCTGCGCATCATTCCACGACACATGCACTACTGGATGATCGCCGCGCTTTGCCACGCTTGAGCTCGGACCCTCCGGAGCATTCCATCTCGCGCCGCGCACCTTGCACCACCACGGCGCCGCAGCCACCGTATCTTCTACAAGCTCGCGATAGCGCTCTTTCGGGATGTGCGACCAGAAAACAAACGACCATCCAAACTGCTCCGCCTCTGTCCGGTACCCCGTAGCGTCGATGAACTCCGCGAACAGTTCGTTCGTGACAGGGTGACGGTCGATCAAAAAGGGATCGAGCGTAACTTCGCGCACCGGCCCCTCGCCGTCCAGCGGAAATCCCTCAGGATTGTCCGTCCCCATCAGGAACCGTCCCCCCGGCAGCGCAATCATCCGCTTGCGGATCTGCGCGCGAGCCTCAACCAACGACGCCGTCTGCGCCCCAGCGACCTCAGCTGTTTCGCTCGCTCTCTTCGCATGACAACTGTCGGGAGTCGCGGCCGCTCTGGCTGAAGCGGGAGCGCAACAGGGCTTCGAATGAAGTCCGTCCGGCGCCTCTCCCGAAATCTTTTCCTGCATCTTCAGGTCACCCTTCGCCGATTCTAACGGGAGAACCGCGCACGCATCCCATCCGCCGACCGCGCCGGCTCGCCGCAGCGATGTGCAACCATGATGCCCGCACAGTTCTCACTCGCGCGAGCGAATGAACACCGGAGAGTTCTTGCCGCTCGAAGGGGAATACGTCACGGTGACGTCGTCGCCGCGGTGCGGGCTGTAGCCTCGTCCGCTGTCCACACTGATTCCACGATCGACTACCAGATGGTCGTTGAGCACAAAACTCTCCGACTTCCCTCCATCATCTTTCACCGTCATCGTGTGGTCGTGCTTGTCGTAGGAGACCACCGTTCCCTGCACCTTCTTGAACGGCCCTGCACCGAGATCTTTCACTGCCACGGCCGTACGGTTGTCGTCATAACCGTAGTAGTACAGAACCACGTAGTCGCCAACGTGCTCGAACTTATTCGCCTCTATCGAGTCCTCCCGCAGCGCGTTATCGAAGTCGAGATTGACCTTCGCATCGCTCGGCAGTTTGAACTCACTGGTCGATCCGTTGTCGACCACGACGTCCATCGTCTTCGCGTTTGCGTTGATCGACTTCACCATCCCGCTCACAGCGTGAACCACCATCTGCGCCCCTGCGCTCAGGCAGAACGATGCAAGCGCGGCCGCCGCCAACATCTGCTTTCCCTTGCCTTCCATGGAATACTTCCTCCTTTACAAGAGGTCCGCGAGGCTAAGCCGCGGTTCGGCAGCGGCTCAGGAGTCGCTTATATCGGTGTCCGATATAGTACACCTTCGCCCACCGCCTTGCACTCCAAGGCAAAAGAATCCTGGCAGAGGCCCGCCCCACCGGCGTTCCCTCCGCGCGCCCTACTGGACCGGCAACTGCGCGCGATAGCCATCCCGCGCAATCACCGAATACTTCAACGGCTTGCCCTTCTCATCCTGCATCTTCAGCGGCCTGCCCTCGTTGTCCACCAGATACACCTTCACCTTGCGGTACGATCCATCGTTCTTCTGGTTGGTCGGCCTGTAGGTCAGCACATACTGATTGCGGATCGATTCGTTGATCTGCGAAAAGACGTCGCCCAGCGCGCCCTGAAAGATCGGCTCGAACCACATCCCTCCGGTCATCTGCGCGAAAGTCCGCATCTCGTTATCGGCCTGCAGATAGTCCATGCGCCGCGACGCTCCGCCCATCCCCATGCCGCCGTCGGACATCTCGCGCAGCATGCCGCCCGTGCTGATCGTGAAGATCGTCACGTTCGGCGTCTCCTTGATCTTCTTCAGCATCTGGTCCAGCGTGATGCGCGACATCGTGTCGCGCCCGCTCGAGATCAGGATGATGTACTTGCGTCCCTGCACGCGGCTCAGCCGATCCAGCATCTCGTACAGCGCGTCGAACTCATTCGTCTCGCTGAACCCGGGAATCATCAGGCTCTGCAGCGACTCCGCAATCACGTCCTTGTTATTCGTGAAGTCACACAGAATGTGCGTGCGCATGTCGTATGTCGCCACCGCCACGTAGTCGTCCGGCTGCAGCGTACGGAAGAACGCCGCCGCCGCGTTCTGCATATCGTTGATGAACCAGTACGAGTTCGAAGCGAACTCCAGCAGCATCACCGCCGTGATCGGCGTCTTCGTTACCCGCAGTGACGTCACCTTCTGCTCCACACCATCTTCCACCACAAGGAAGTTATCCGGCTTCAGTCCGGGAACGAACTGGTGTGTCTTGTCCAGCAGCACGTTGACGTCAAGGTTCACGATCGGCACATCGACGCGCATCGAGAAGGTCTCACCGTCCGGGTTCTTCACCTTCTCTTCGGCAGGCGCCGGCGGCGGAGCTTCCTCCGTGTTCTTCTTCGGCAGCACGATGCCGTCCGTCCCCGTCACCGGTCCGCTATCGTCGTCGCTCGTCGCCGGCGGCGGTGCAGGCTTCTGCTGCTGCGCAGGAGGGGTCGCAGGCGCGGTCGCGGGTGTACTCTGTGCCAGCCCTGGCGCCGCACCCGCTACCGTCAGACCCACCATCACGCCGACTGCACAGACCCAAACCTTCTTCATTGCCGCTGCTCCAACGCCCTTCGGGGACCCGAAATCTATCCTTCAGTTTTACGCCTTATCTCTTGCTTAAGACGAGACGCCGCGTCCGCCGTTTCGGTCTGCACGCACTCCCAACCCAGCGGCCTCAATTCCGCCGTCCTGCAGACGCACGAAAGGCCGCCGGGGGGTGCCAGCGGCCCTTCGCTTGCATCTCGCGCCTCCTATCAAGGGAAGCGATCGGTGGGGGATCGTCCCGACCAGAGGCGCGCCTCGATTATTGCACAATCTATCGCCATACGCCAAAATCCTTCCGTCATCACTCTGATATAAGCTCAATGGCACTCAGCTTGAAGAGTGCACGCAAGCTCACGACGCCGGAGATTCATTGCCATGTCGGACATCCAGGCACTTGCGGCTCACGCTGCCGGAGCTCAGCTTCTTCCCTTTCGCTACTCTCCTGGTCCGCTTGGCCCATTCGACGTCGAGGTTCGCATCACGCACTGCGGCGTCTGCCACTCCGATATCCATCTCATCGACAACGACTGGACCATCAGCCGCTACCCGCTCGTTCCCGGACACGAGATCATCGGCACCGTCGTCGCACTCGGCTCCGCGGTCCATGGACACTCGCTCGGCCAGCGCGTCGGCATCGGCTGGCAGGCGGACTCCTGCGGCATCTGCGAGTGGTGCCGCTCCGCCGAAGAGCACCTCTGCCCCAAGGCGCAGCCCACCTGCGTCGGCCGTCACGGCGGCTTTGCAGAATGTGTCCGCGTCAACAGCCGCTTCGCCGTCCCCATCCCCGCGTCGCTCGAGAGCCTCACCGCCGCGCCGCTGCTTTGCGGAGGCGTCACCGTCTACTCTCCGCTGCGCAATCACAACGCCCGTCCCGCGTCGCGCATCGGCGTCATCGGCATCGGCGGCCTCGGTCATCTCGCCATCCAGTTCGCCCGCGCCTTCGGCAGCGAGGTCACCGCGTTTTCCTCCTCCAAAGACAAGGAAGCGGAAGCCCTCTCGCTCGGCGCTCACGCCTTCGTCAACACCCGCGAGACCGCAGCCGTAAAGAAGCTCGCCCGCTCCCTCGACCTCATTCTCTCCACCGTCTCCGGCGACCAGGACCTCGTTCACATCGTCGAAGCTCTGCGCCCAAAAGGCACGCTCGTCGTCCTTGGCGCCGGTCCGTCGCCGCTCCAGATCTCCGGGGCCAGCCTCATCGGCGGCCAGCTCACCGTCGCCGGCTCGAACATTGGCAGCCCGCGCGACATCCGCGAAATGCTTGAGGTCGCCGCCCGGCACAACATCAAAGCCGTCACCGAGCGCTTTCCCATGAAAGATGCAAACACCGCCGTCAGCCGCGTCCGGAAAAACCAGGTCCGTTACCGCGCCGTGCTCACCGCCTAAGCAAGAGACAGCCTAGATTGCCCCTATCGCGGACGCCTCCACGTGAGGTAGCCGGGCTCCGCTTTCACCGCGCCGCCGCTCGAGGCAGATCGATTGGATGGAGTCTTGCTGCCGGCATCTGCCGTGGCAGCCGATGGAACGAAGTTGAACAGGAACTCTTCCTCCACTTTCAGGACCTTCACCGCCATCCCTCGGCCCAGGGAAGTAAGAGCCAGCCGAATCTTCTCTATCACTTGCGGCATCGAGAGTTGAGCGTTCCGCAGGCGGTACACCCCCGGAACCTCGTTCGCGACCTGGGCTGTAGTCTGGACAACCCGCTCGAATCCCTGTTCCACCATGTGCTTGTGTACGGCCCTGTAGTCAGTTGCAGAGGAGCCTTGTTGATGAGTTGCAATGTGCACTTCGAAAAAGCCGGGAGAAGACATAGCGGACCTCCCGCGTCACTTCCAGACTACGCTCATCGACCTCACGCTGGCCGGCGACGCAATCGAGGACACAGCAGCCCGGCTCATAATTCGCCGTGTCTCCGAGCGGTCATTCCCGTACATCCGGCATCGAATAGATGAGGACTCCACTCATGGACACCCCGCATCACATCCGCTCGACCGCTGCAACGCGCTCTGCTGTAGCCGAAACCGATTTCCGTCGGCAACGCCTGATGTCGATGTTTCAGCGCTCGTGGTCTGACCAGGAAAAGATCAAGGCCTCGGGCGCCTTCGGGTCAGTCTTTGCCGACTTCGTTAAATGCGTCGCGTCTCCCTTCGGCGTTCACACGGAGACTCAAAGCGCATCCGATGCAGGCTTGTGGCATCGTGATCGTCTGCGCGATATCAAGCAGTTACCTCTGATTGGCGACGTCCACCGCTACGTCACCGGCGAGAGTCACAAAGTTCTCTTTGTTCTCTTTGAGCGCAATCGGCTGCGCGTGCTCACCGACTGATTCGCCTCCCAGCGTCGGAGCCGTCCTCCTTACCCCGGCCCGCGGAACCACTCGCCCCAAATCCCAGTGACCCGACTTGACAAATGATCTCTCGGAAGACCTGCCTGTCCCAGCTCCGGCAGCCGGCCGACGCACGAAGTCCGACCCTAAGCCGAATCGGCTGAAGACTTTGCACAAAAACAGGGGGGAGGGGGTACTTACGCTCGCGCAACCAAATTGGCAGGAAGGAATGGCTCCTGAGGTAGGACTCGAACCTACAACCCTTCGGTTAACAGCCGAATGCTCTGCCATTGAGCTACTCAGGATCGCTTGGCGACAACAGCCTGGGCAAACGCCCCTGGAGTCAAAAAGACTGCGGCTGCTCCTTGTTTGTTATAGCAAATGCACCATCGATGGTCAAAGACTTCAGGCTGGTTGCGCCGCGGCTTAGCCCCGTCGCACAGGCCGCCTATCTGCATCGACAATGCTATGGAAACAGCATGACGGCAACCGCATAAGCCGTGAACGGGCCGGTGCTTTTTGCATTGCACGCGCCCACTGCCGCGGCGTGGTACTTGCCCGTCGCCAGTCTCGCGCGGAGCATGCTCGGCAGCCGGTCCAGCGATGCCGTCGTGAACCGCATCACAAACCACGGCTTGCGCGCTCCGGCATAACCGGTGTCCATCTCGCAGGTCCGCCGCGCATCCTCCGCATCCGGCAACAGGCTGACGCGCGCCTCGGTCTGCAATAAGTCGGCAATCGCAGCCTCCTGATCCTCAAACCGCAGGCTCGCGATCGAACGATCGAAGTCTTCGACCGCGTACAACTGTCCATCCCGCCGCTCCACGCTGATCCCAATCGAATTCACCCGCGGGTCCAGCAGGTTCGCCCGATGGTCCGGCGAGTGCATCCACGCATCGTGAATCTCCGGCGCGCTCCACGCCTCCGCAACGTTCTCCGAAATGACCGTGAACCTTGCCCCGGCATCGCGGCCGCGAACGGCCAGCTCTGCTTCGCCGGGATACTGGTGCGAGATCGATTCCCGCGCCGCCATCTCGCCTGCATGCCGCTCCGCCGCGCGATGCAGCGTCTCATCCCACTTGAGTGGTGGAATCCCGCGCTCAGCACGCTCCGCGTTCGCCGCATTGAACAGATATTGCTCCGCCACCGAGATCACCTTAGGCGGAGGCGGCGAGGCCGGCTTCGCTGACGTTGCTACCATCAGCGCGCCCATCACAACTGAGATCCCACGGATACGGCCCATTACTCGCATTAACCCTTGCCGAAGATGAAAAGTAGCGACCTCTTCCCATCCCACTACAGGGCCCGCGCTGCGCCAACTCCACGAAGGTCGTACTACCGTAGTTCTACCAGCTCAGGCAGTCGATCGCGATACAAGAGCATCAACTTCAACAACTTGCGCGCATCCCAATAGCGCGGCCCGAATCGCTTCGGATCGGCCAGCGTGCGAAACAGCCATCCCAGATAGAATCTGTCAGCCCACACCGGAATCCCCACCTGGTCGCCGCTCAAAAACGCAATCGCCGCGCCGATGCAATGGATCGACGCCCGGTACGACAGCCGCTGCTTCACAAAGAGCCCCAACCGCTCCTGCGTTCCGCCGCCCACCGTCACCATCACATGCTGCGGCCGCACGCGCTCCAGCAGTTCCAGCAAGCTAGGATCCTCAATCTCCTTGCCGTACATCGGCGCTACGTACACGCACTCCGCAGGAACCTCGATTCCCTGCCCGCGCAGCCACCTAAGATTTTTCTCCGCGCTCGCCGCGCTGGCCATAATCCAGACCACATTCCCCGGCTGATGCGCGTCGTCTCTTCGCAGCAGCTCGCGCAGGTACTTCAGCCCCGACAGTCTGTGAATCTTCTGCTTTGAGATCCGGTTCCAGATCAGCACCATGAACGCGGAATCCGTAAGGCACAGATCGGCGTTCAGCAGCGCCTCACGGTAGCCCACATTGCGGTCGATGTCCTTCAGCGCCGGCGCCGCCGGAACCACCAGCAGCCCGCCACGCTCTATACGCTCGACTGCGTCCTCAACCGATCCGTTGAAGAAGCGCACGCCCAAGATCCTTACGAATTCCTGCACGTCACGAACTCCGGCAGCATCTTTGCTTGCCCCTACTTTCCCGATGCGCCGCGCGCGATCTCGCCCTCAATCCAGCGGTAGGTTGTCTCCATTCCATCCCGCAGCTTCGTCGAAGGCTCCCAACCCAGCTTCTCCAGGATCATGGTGTTGTCGCTGTTGCGTCCGTTCACACCCTTCGGCGCGCTGAGGTTGTACTTGCGCTCCAGCTTCACGCCCGCGATGTCTTCGACAATGTCCACCAGTTGATTGATCGTGACGAGCTCGCTCGATCCGAGATTAATCGGCTCATCGATATCGCTCTCCATGATCATCTGCGTTCCCTTCACGCAGTCGTCGATATACATGAAGCTTCGCGTCTGCTGCCCGTTCCCCCAGATCTCAATCTCATGCTTGCCGGAGATCTTTGCCTCGATCACCTTCCTGCAGATCGCCGCCGGCGCTTTCTCGCGCCCGCCGTTCCACGTTCCATGCGGCCCATACACGTTGTGATACCGCGCCACGCGCGCCACCAGCCCGAAGTCCTCCTCGAAGTGCCGGCACATGCGCTCGCTGAACAGCTTCTCCCACCCGTAACCGTCCTCGGGCAGCGCCGGATACGCATCGCTTTCCTTCAGCGGAACCACATTCGCGTCCGTCTGCTTTTCGCCGTTGTACACGCACGCGCTCGAAGAGTAGAAGAACCGCTTCGCTCCTGCATCCTTGGCCGCGATGAGCATGTGCGTGTTCGTCAGCACGCTTAGCATGCACAGCGCCTTGTTGTTCTCGATGAAGCCCATCCCGCCCATATCAGCCGCGAGCTGATACACCAGCGTCACGCCCTTCGCCGCCCTGTGACAGTTGTCCTGATCCTTCAGGTCCAGCGACAGGTTCTCCACACCGTCCGTCACCTGGTACCACTCCTCCAACGGCTTCACATCCACCGCGCGGACCACGCTCACGCCGTTTTCCAGTAGGCTCTTAACCAAGTGGCCGCCGATGAATCCACCTGCACCACAGACGACCGCCTTCTCGCCCTTCAGACTCATTCACTCTCCGCGTCGCAAAATCAACCCACTCAGCGTTTCCCTCAATCTTATCCCGATCCACGCATCGCTCGTATCTCCCCGTTCTGTGGGACCAGCTTGCCAAATGACAGATCGATGACTTCTCGATGACATTAACGGTCGCAGCCGCTCCGCAACGCCGAAGGCATACTCGCAACGCACCCGCGCATCCAAGCGCTTTCGCCTCGCTGCGCCACATGCTGCGCACCAACCCGATGGTTGCGGCCGGCGTCATCCTGCTCGTCTTCTTTTCGCTCTGCGCCATCTTCGCTCCGCTGCTTGCGCCGCATGACCCCGCCCAGCTCGACCTCACCCAGCGCCTGCTGCCGCCCTCGCACGCCCACTGGTTCGGTACCGACGAGCTCGGCCGCGACGTGCTCTCGCGCACCATCTACGGCGCACGCGTCTCTCTACTCGTTGCCATCACCGTCGTCGGTTCGTCGCTTCTCGTCGGCGGCGTCCTCGGCTGCATCGCGGGCTTCTACGAAGGATGGGCCGATACGCTCATCAATCTCTACCTCACCAACGCCTTTCTCGCGCTGCCGGGAATCCTTCTGGCCGTGGCCATCGTTGCGTTCCTCGGCCCCTCGCTCGTCAATCTCATCGTCGCTCTCGCGCTCGCCGGCTGGGTCAACTATGCGCGACTCGTTCGCGGCCAGGTGATGGCGATGAAGCAGCGCGAGTTCGTGCAAGCTGCGCGCTCGCTCGGAGCCTCCGACCTGCGCCTCATGCTGCATCACATTCTGCCAAACATCGTCCAGCCCGTGCTTGTGCAGGCGGCTATCGGCATGGCAGGTGCCGTGCTCGCTGAGGCAACGCTGAGCTTCCTCGGCCTCGGCGTGCAACCGCCTACGGCCACCTGGGGCGCCATGCTCAACGACGCCCGCTCCCACCTCTTCGAATCCCCTTATCTCGTCTTCTTCCCCGCAGCCGCCGTCGCGCTCTGCGTCCTCGCCTTCAACCTCGTCGGCGATGGATTACGCGATCTGCTGGATCCGCGCACGCGCATTCGCGAAGGAATGTGAGTTAGTGAATAGTGAGTAGTGAATAGTGAATAAGGCGACAACAAATCGCGCCACTGACCGCGATTCGGTCTTATGATGCGGAACTGACCTGACCGTCATTCGCCTTTGCTTTTTTCGTATTCACTATTCACTACTCACTATTCACTGTCCCTTATGATTGGCGTCCTCTCCGACACACACTCGCTGCTCCGACCCGAAGCGCTCGACGCGCTCCGCGGCGCCACGCACATCCTCCACGCCGGTGACGTCGGAGACATCGCCATCCTCGAAGCCTTAAGAAAAATTGCGCCCGTCACCGCCATCCGCGGCAATATCGACACCGGCGGTCCCACCGCGCAACTTCCCGCCACCGAAGCCATCGAGCTCAACGGCCGCCTCATCTACATGCTGCATTCCCTCGCGGATCTCGACCTCAAGCCCGAAGCGGCCGGCATCTCCGTCGTCATCTCCGGCCACTCGCACAAGCCAACGATCGAGACTCGCAACGGCGTTCTGTACCTCAACCCCGGAAGCTGCGGCCCGCGCCGCTTCTCGCTTCCTGTCACCGTCGCGCACCTGCGCGTCGGCGACGCTGTACCCCGCGCCGAGATCGTCCGGCTCTCCGTTTGAGTTTGCGCTGGACCTTACCGCATCGCAACGGCTGATCGCGGATCCGCCACTGGCTTCGATGGCTGCTTCGGCGTCGGCTTCTGCACGATCACCGGATTTACCGGCGCGGGTACAGGATGCGGCGGGGCCTTCGTCCAGTCCAGCGTTACGGTCGAAAGAATGTCCGCCATCCGCTGGTTCAGGCGCTGCAGCTGCCGCTCCGTAATCTCCTGCGCTCCACTGGAGATCGAACAGAAGGTGTTGATCTCCATGTCGAACCGGTAGCACGAACCTTTGCGATACGCCGTGTATACCTCATCGCGCGCCTCGACGCAGATCTCGCCGTGCTCATCATGCCCATGAGTAAATCGCATGCCGGCAATGTCCTGCGTGTCCGTCGAATCTTCCGGCGGCGCGTCGACCGGAGCCGCCTCCTTCGCGCACTCCACGTCGTTCGTATGCGGCGTCACGCTGTAATAGAAGACCGCTCCGCTGAAGGTCGAATATGGATAGGGATTGAAATCGATGCTGGCGATCCCGCGCACCTTCGCTTCGGGCGAGGCCGTGCGCGCGTCGTTGTGGAACGTGCTCACCAGCCCGTCCTTGCGGTTCAAGGTCCAGCCCGGCGGCACCTTGAACTTCACGCCAAAGTGCCCATCCTTGAAGTTTTGCGGGGTAGCCGTCGAAGGCGGCGCCGTCGGAACCGTGATTCTCATCTTTTGCTGCGCGGCAGCCGGAAGCCCAGTCACGCATGGAAGTCCCACCAGGGTTATCCCCAGGGACAGTATCGCCAAAAGACCCATTCTTCTCATCGTCGCATCCGCGGGTCGGTCAACCAATACATCCAATCGGTCAGCAGATTGACAACGACATACGTCAGCCCGACAGCCAGGATGCACCCTTGTACGAGAGCATAATCCCGATTGGAAATCGCCGAAAGTGTTAGACGCCCCAGCCCTGGCCATCCGAAGATCGTCTCCGTAACCACCGCTCCTGCAAGCAGCGAGCCAAACTGCAGCCCCAGAACCGTCAGCACCGGGTTCAGTGCGTTCCTCAGCGCGTGCCTGTACACGACAGTGTGCTCCGGAAGTCCTTTGGCTCGCGCAGTACGAACGTAATCTTGGCCCAACTCTTCCAGCATGGACGTTCGTACCATGCGCGTCAGAATCGCCGCCACACCCAGCCCAAGCGTAATGGCCGGCAGTACAAGATGTTTCAGAAAATCAAATCCGCCGGTGCCCGCGCCCGAGACCGGTAGCCAGCCCAGCCCGATCGCAAAGACCACGATCAAAATCGGCCCCAGCGCGAAGTTCGGAAAGCTCAGCCCGAACAGGCTGGTGACGCCGACCGCGCGGTCCTGCCACTTGTCCCGTCGCGTCGCCGAGTACACGCCGGCCGGAATGGCCACGCCCGCACCCAGCAGCATCGCCGCCGCCGTGAGCGCCAGCGTGTACGGATACCGCTGCAGAATCAGGTGCATCACCGAATCGTGCAGGCGCAGCGACTGACCCAGATTGCCATGCGCAATGCCGCGCCAATAGTGCATGTACTGCATGCCCAGCGGCTGATCCAGTCCATACGAGTGCCGCAGCGCCGAAATATCCGCCGCCGTCGCTCCCTCACCCAGCATCTGCACGATGGGATCGCCCGGCACAAGGTGAATCAGCAGAAACACTACCGTAACCACCAGCCACAGCACGGGCAGCGTCGTCGCCGTGCGCTTGAACAGCCTCCATCCCATCTGCCGGACCCGCCGCGTCTGCTTGTCCGGTATCGTTGTTGTGGCAATCGTCATCGGCCCGTTCCCACCATACCTGCGGCGTGGCTCGGCGTCGTTGCTTTCTCCGCGCCCGGTTCCTCCACCCGCACCCTCGCGATGCGCCGGCGCTCCACATCCACCACCGTAAACCGGCGGCCTTGGATCTCGACGCTCTCACCCGGCTCCGGCAGATGTCCCAGCCGCGCCAGCAGCAGACCCGCCAGCGTCTCTACGCCCGCCTCGCGCGGAAGTTTCCAGTGCAGCTGGGTCACCAGGTCGCGCAGGCTGGCACTCCCATCCAGCAACAACCCTCCACCCGGAGCCGCCAGCGGAAGGGCGCGGCCCGTATCGAACTCGTCCTCCAACTCACCCACGACCTGCTCAAGCACATCCTCCGCCGTCACCAGCCCCAGCGTCGATCCGAACTCGTCCACCACAATCGCAAGCTGCCTTCGCGACTCCTGAAACTCGCGCAGCAGGTCCACTGCCAGCTTCGTCTCCGGAACCACCTGCACGTCCCGCATCACCTGGCGCAGTGTCAGCCCCGATTCCGACTTGTTCCCCATCCCCTGCGCCACACTGCGGAAGTGCATCAGCCGGGCCACATCCATCGCGTGCACCAGCCCGATGATGTGCTCGCGGCCGCGCTCCGGGTCGTACACCGGCACGCGCGTATGCTGCTCCTCCACAATCCGTCCGCTGGCCTGCTCCAGAGGCATATTCGCCGGCAGCGAAAAGATCTTTCCCCGCGGCGTCATGATCTCGCTCACGGACACATCCTTCAGCTCGATAGCGCGGTGAATCATCTCTTCCTGGAATCGCGGCAACAGACCCACCCTCCGCGTGGCCGTCACCATCAGCTTCAACTCTTCGGGTGAATGTGCCGGCGTCTCACCGCGCAGCTGCGCGCGGAAGATCCGCAGCACAACCTTCGCCGAAACATTCATCGCCATCACCGCCGGCCGCGTCATGCGCAGAAACACATCCACCGGGCCCGCAACCGCCAAGGCGATGCGCTCCGCCCGGCGCAGCGCCAGGGCCTTCGGCACCAGCTCGCCCAGCACCACCTCAAAGTACGTAATCAGCACGAACGCAATCACCACCGCGATCACGTGCGCATACACGAGCGCCTGGGTTGCCGAGACCCACTGCAGCCGCTGAATCTCGTGCATCAGTCCTTCGGCCACCACGGGCTCGCCCAGCGCGCCCAGCGCCAGCGCCGCCAGTGTCACACCAAGCTGTACGGCGGAAAGAAACTCATCCAGATGCTGTTTCAGGTGCAGCACCGTGCGCGCGCCCGGCTTGTTGGCCGCAATCAACTGCTCCACACGCGTCTCGCGCACGCTTACCAGCGCGAACTCCGCGGCCACAAAAAAACTGTTCGCCAGGATGAAGAAGGCGATCAGAGTTCCGTGCACCAGCAGCCACTCAAGCATGTGCCCTTAAGCCTAGACGCAACGAAGCCCGTGAGCAACGCCCACGGGCTACGCTAACTTGCTGAGTCGCTTCCTTACACCAGTACCTTCTTCAGCGTCTGGTCGATGTGCTCCTTCGGTACATAGCCCACAATCTGCTCGGCAACCTTGCCGCCCTTGAAGACCAGCAGCGCCGGAATGCCGCGGATGCCATACCGTCCCGGCGTCATGTTATTGCGGTCGACGTCCATCTTCATCACCTTCAGCTTGCCGTCATACTCCTCTGCGACAGCATCCACCACCGGCGCCAGCGCCCGGCAAGGACCGCACCACGCCGCCCAGAAGTCAACCAGCACAGGCTTCTCCGACTGAAGCACCTGCTTCTCAAAATCGGCGTCGTTTACCTCGGTCACAAACTGACTCGTCGCTGCCATCGCATTCTCCTTCGAACTCTCGGCCCTGCGCTCGCAGGGCGCTCATCAACCCACTCATAATAGATGCTTACCCGTGGAAAACGATGCAGTTACCCCAAATCCTCTCCCACCAAGCTCATAGCCGGAATTTCTCAACTCAAACCGTCCCACTTGTCTCGGCGGCCTGCAGCACCGTGCGCTCGACACCGCCCGCGATCTTCACCGGAACCCACTCAATCCCGCCGCCCGCCTTTACCAGAAGCTCGGTCTTCTCAAGCGGCGTGATTCCCTCGTTGAGAATCACCAGCACCGACGGCCCCGCCCCGCTCAGCGCCACGCCCGCAACGTACGGCTCCTTCGCCAGCGGCAACAGTCTTTCCAGCAGCGGACACGCCTTCAGCCGATACGGCTGATGAACCCGGTCCTGCATGCCGGCCTTCAACAGATCCAGCCTTCCCTGCGCAAACGCCGCCGTCAAGAGCGCCGCGCGCTGCACATTGAAAACCGTGTCGGCCCTGGAGTACGAATCAGGCAGCAGAGCCCGCGCCTCCTTCGTCGCCAGCGCCGCCGGCTGCATCGCCAGCATCAGCTCCCATTCAGGATTCCCCGTAAAGCTCGCCGCCTTCACACCGCTCTCAGTCATCGCCGAAACCGTGAACCCGCCATACCAGCACGCCGCAACGTTGTCCGGATGCCCTTCGCGCATCGTCGCTTCGCTCACGCTGCGTTGGTCGCTCCACTGCAAACCCGCGAAATGGTCCGCCAGCACCACACCCGCGCAGATCGCCGCCGCGCTCGAACCACAACCCATCCCCAGCGGAATCTCATTGTTCATCTTCAGCCGCAACGCCGCGGGCGCTTCCACCGAGAGATTCTCAATCACGTTCTTGTACGTCTCGAGGATGAGGTTGCCATCAACGCTTCCAACGAGCTCCGCATCGCGGCCTGTCGCCTCAATGCTCCACTCCTGCGCCGGCCACGCCTCCACCGTCAACCACATCGACAGCGCCAGCCCCACCGCATCGAACCCCGGCCCCAGGTTCGCCGAGGTCGCCGGCAACCGCAACCGTATCCCACGCCTCCCCCGCTCGCCGAGCCCGCTCACACCGGCTGCCCTGCTTCTTTCTCCAGAGCGCGCAGAACCGCATCCACGTCCGCTTCGAGCACCAGCGGCTCACGCTGCAGCCGCGCAAACTCCGCTTGCTCGGCCGCCGTCGCGCCCGCCATCTCTTCGTCCGTCAGCAGATCGCCGCGATGAAACTTGATCGTGTACTCGGAATCCTTCAGCGTGTGCCCGGTCAGCAGAAGCACGGCGGTTTCTTCCGGCCCCACACGTCCATCGGCCACCAACTTCTTCAACCCGGCGAGCGTCACCGCGCTGGCCGGCTCGCAGCCGATGCCCTCTGCGCCGATCTCCGCCTTGGCCAGCGCAATCTCCCGCTCGGTCACCTGCTCCACCCATCCGCCGGTCGCGGCAATCACCCGCGCCGCTTTCTTCCAGCTGGCAGGATTGCCAATGCGTATCGCACTCGCCCGCGTCTCCGCCTGCACCGGCTCCAGATCGCCTTCGCCGCCCTTCTGCATCCAGCGATACAGCGGGTTCGCTCCCTCCGCCTGGATCACGCTGATCTTGGGCACGCGCTTGATGAAGCCCAGGTGTTTCATCTCCATCAGTCCCTTGCCCAGCGCCGAGCTGTTCGCCAGGTTCCCGCCCGGCACAATCAAATGCTGCGGAACCTGCCACTCCAGCTGCTCCAAAATCTCAAACGCCGGCGTCTTCTGCCCTTCCAGCCGGTACGGGTTCACCGAGTTCAGCAGATAGATCGGCGCCCGCTTCACAATCTCAGCCAGCACCTTCACGCAGCCGTCGAAGTCTGTCTTCAACTGCATCGTCGTCGCGCCATAGTCCATCGACTGCGACAGCTTGCCCCACGCAATCTTTCCCTCCGGGATCAGCACGAGGCTCTTGAGACCCGCCCGCGCCGCATACGCCGCCATCGCCGCGCTCGTGTTGCCGGTGGAGGCGCACGCGACCCATGTAAATCCGCGCGACACCGCCACGCTCAGCGCCGCCGTCATCCCCGTATCCTTAAAGCTCCCCGTCGGGTTCATCCCCTGGTGCTTGGCCAGCAGCCAGTTCAATCCCAGAGCACTCGCCGACCGCGGCATCGCATACAGCGGCGTATCGCCCTCGCGCAAGGTCACCACGCGGTCCTCGGCCACAATCGGCAGCAGCTCCCGGAAGCGCCAAACGCCGCTCTGGTCCACCGCCATCGTCGAGGTCTTGCGCTCCTGCCAAAGATGCTTCAGCGCGCCCGGATTCGGCCGGTACACCGGTTCCTTCGTCTTCGGAGCTCCTTCGCTCCATGCGTACTCCACCTCGAACAGCTCGCCGCATTCCACGCAGCGGAAGTTGCTCGCCGCCGCTGCGCCGTCAATGCGCACGCCGCATCCGGTGCACCTCAATCTGTGAACTGACAAACTCATGCGTCCTCCTAGACTACCGTAGCTATATGCGCCGAGCTCTGTTCACCGCCGTCGTCGTCGCCGTCTTCGCCCCCATCCTGCACGCACAAAAGCAGCTTCAGCTCGCCTGCGCCGCCGATCTCGAGCCCGTGATCCCCACCCTCGCCGCCGAATACCAGCGCGCCACCGGCGTCCATCTCGTCACATCTTTCGGATCCTCCGCCACGCTCGCCCAGCAGCTCTCGAACGGCGCTCCGCAGGATGTCTTTCTCTCCGCCGACACTGCCCACCCGCAACAGCTTGTCGCGGCTGGCGTCGCGCTCGGCCCCGTAACGCCCTACGCCCACGGCGTCCTTGTCCTCTGGGCGCGCAACGACTCCCCGCTCCAGCCCATCTCGCTCAACACGCTGAAATCGCCAAGACTCACGCGCCTCGCCATCGCCAACCCCACGCACGCGCCCTACGGCCTCGCCGCGCAGCAGGCGCTTCAACACATGGGCCTCTATACGCAGCTCCAGACCAAACTCGCCATCGCCGAAAACATCGGCCAGACCGCGCAGTTCGCCGAGTCCGGCAACGCCCAGGCCGGCCTCATCTCGCTCACCATCGCCTCGAGCGCACACTTCCGCCAGCTCGGCCGGTTCGTCCCCATCCCACCTGACGCCTACTCCCCCATCCAGCAAGCCGGCGTCATCCTCAAATCCAGCCAACACCAGCAACTCGCGCGTCAGTTCCTCGACTGGCTCACCAGCCCCGCCATCCAGCACCAACTCCACTCCTTCGGCCTCGACCCCGCAAGGTAATGCGCTCACCACAAAATCGAGAACAAGACTTGCTCCCGTACACTTCCCGCATGGACAACGCCGCCATCATCCAGCGCTTCATCGACGAGGTCATCAACCAAGGCCGCTACGAAGTCTGCGACCAGATCGTCGCCGAGGACTTCCTCGAGCTCGACCCGCTCCCCGGCCAGCGCCAGGGCCGCGAGGGCCTCAAAGAGGTCATCGCCATGTTCCGCTCCGCCTTCCCTGACATCCACTGGGTCACCGACGAGTCCATCTCCTCGGGCGAAAAAGTCGTCACGCGCTTCACCTGGACCGGCACCCAGCGCGGCGACTTCCTTGGCATCCCCGCCACCGGCCGCCCTGTCACCGTCAAAGGCGTCGTCATCGACCGCGTTGTCAACTCTCTGATGACCGACAGCCGCATCCTCATGGACACCTTCGGCATGATGATGCAGCTCGGCGTCATCCCTCCGCCGGCGTAGCACCCGCTACACTTCCCCACATGGACCTCGCCGCGCTCGGCCTCACCCTCCGCCTCGCGACCGTCACCACGGTCCTGCTCCTGATTCTCGGCACGCCGCTCGCTCTCTGGATCGCCGGCTGCTCTTCAACAAAGTCCCACACCATCGCAAGACGCATCGCACAGGCCGCCGTCGCTCTTCCGCTGGTCCTCCCACCCACCGTCCTCGGCTTCTACCTCCTCGTCTGGCTCGGCCCTGCACGAGCCCCCGGCCGCGCGCTCATCCATCTCATCGGCCACCCCCTCGCCTTCACCTTCAGCGGGCTCGTCGTCGGCTCCATGATCTACAGCCTTCCCTTCGCCGTCCAGCCGCTCGTCCTCGCCTTCCAGCACGTCGATCCCAACCTCACCGCCGTCGCCGCTACCCTCGGCGCCTCGCCGCTCACCGTCTTCCGCCGCATCATTCTCCCGCTCTCCCGCACCGGCTTCCTCACCGCCGCCGTCCTCACCTTCGCCCACACCGTCGGCGAGTTCGGCGTCGTCCTCATGCTCGGCGGCGACATCCCCGGCCTCACCCGCACCCTCTCCATCTCCATCTTCGACCAGGTCCAGGAGCTCAACTACCGCGCCGCCGATATGACCGCCCTCACCCTCGTCGCCATCTCCTTCGCCGCCCTCATCCTCGTCTACTGGCGCAGCGCCAGCCCGCAGGCCATCGACGCATGACGGACGAAACGCCTAGCACCGGCTGCCTGCTTACGGCTCGCACTGTGCCGTACCATCACCACCTCCGGTTCGAGTGCACTCTCGGCAATCTGCACCTGCACGTTGGTCCCGCATTTGAGCATCCATGGAGCATCCTCTTCGGTCCCTCCGGCAGCGGAAAGAGCTCCATCCTCCGCGCCCTCTGCGGCCTTCTGCCCAACGCCCACGCGCGCGTCTTCCGCGGCGACCCGCCCGGCGAGCACAACATCGACCTCACGCCACTGCCTCCCCATCACCGCGCGATCGCCTACGCTCCCCAGCAGCCCTCGCTCTTTCCGCACCTCACCGTCCGCGACAACATCGCCTTCAGTCACACCATTCGCTCACGGCCATCGTCCCCGGTTCTCGAAGATGTCCTCTCACTCTTCGAACTCCATCCGCTCCTCGACCGCAACCCCAACCGGCTCTCCGGGGGCGAGCGCCAGCGCGTCAATCTCGCCCGCGCCTTTGCCGTCCCCGACGCGAAGCTCATGCTCCTCGACGAACCCTTCACCGGCCTCGACCTCGCTCTCCGCGACCAGCTCCTTCCGCGCATGAAGGACTTTCTCGCCGCGCGCAACATCCCCTGCATCTCCGTCACGCACGATGTCGACGAGGCGCTGCTGCTCGACGCCCAGATCTTTCACATCGACGCCGGCCGCATCACCATGCACGGCCCCGCACGCGCCGTCCTCGCCGCAGAACGGGAACGCCTCCTCAACGCCCTGCGCTGAACCGTTCCGCTAAATTCGCGACGCTGGGATGAACCTCCCGTGTACTCTGTCTGCAATCTCCAATCGCACTCTGCTTCCAACTCAAATCCACTCGCAGGCCCAGCCATGATCGACGTTCACCCGCCGCAACATGCCCCCATGACGAAACGCGACTTCTTCGTCCATCTCTTCATCGTCATCCTCGGCATCCTCATCGCCATCGGTCTCGAGCAGGCCGTCGAGGCCTTCCATCACCATCAGGAGCGCCAGGCCCTGATCGATGACTTTCATCGCGAGTGTGCCGAAAACCTGAAAGTCTTCGATTTCGATCTCGATGTAGCTCGCCACGAGATTGCCTGGGAGCACGCCTCGCTTGCAGCCCTCCGCATTGCCCAGCCGAGCGGCGGATACGTCACCGTCACCATGCCTCGACCACCTGAGCAAGACAACCTCCAGGCGCCATCCCGCTCGGTCTGGTCGGTCGCAAAGACCAGCGGGAAGGTCGACCTCCTGCCGGAAAACCTTGCCGAGATCTTCGATCGCGTCGATACCGAAGGCGCGCATTGGAACGACGTGGTCCAGCCCGCCACCACCACTTTCCAGCGCGTGAAGAGCTTCGGCGATCGCACCGGCTCTCCCCTGAACACTGGAGCGACCATTCACCTCACCCTCGCCCAGCGCGACGACGCCGAAGCCATCTTCGACAATCACCTCGTCCAGTTCGAACAGGAGAGGCTCTGGCTCTCATGGTGGAAGGGCGCTTCCGTTAGTGTCCTTCGCGGCGTCCAGTCCCGCGCCGACATGGCCGAAGACATCAAGCAAGCCAACGTCGCTTCCCGTCAACAGTAACGTTCCACGTATTCGGAGAGCCCGCATGATCGACATCCACGCACCTCACGAATCCACCCACACCTGGACCGACTTCCTCATCCACATCGCCATCATCACCATCGGCATCTTCATCGCGATCGGTCTCGAGCAAACGTTCGAAGCCGTCCATCACCTTCACCAGCGCCACCTGCTCGAAGACAATCTGCATAACGAGCTCCGCGCCGATCTCCGCCGCGACGCCTCTGACTTTCGCATTTTGGCCGACATCCGCGCCTACACGCTGGAACTGAAGTCCGCCGTCTCGGCTCGCCGCATCGGCCACTCCTCACCCGTAACGCCTGCGCCCAACGATCCCCGCCGCCACCGGATTCCTCTCGCTCCTTCCATCGCCATCTGGGATGCTGCCAAGCTCGACGCCACCATTACGCTCCTTCCTTCACGAGAGATCGATCTCTTCAACGGCGTCGTTCTCCAGCACGACCTCACCTTCGCCGCGCTCGATGACTTCCAGCACAGCGCCTTCGCCCTCGAAAGCTTCGAGGAGCGCTTCATCGACACGCACGGCGCCTTCGATATGGGCTATCCCGCGCCGCCGCCCAGCCTCGATGCCATGTCTCCCGCCGACCTCACCCAGTACGAGACCCTCCTCGCCGCCTACATCAAAGCCATCGACCGCATCAATGTACGCGTTCACTTCTTCGACCGCGTTGCCCGCGCCATCCTCGACGGCGCCACTGACCGCGATGACCTCACCCGCCGCGCCTTCCCCAACAACCAGCCTCCCGCCCTCGACATCCCATCCGCCGACCAGGAGAGCACGCACCCATGATCGACATCCACCCGCCGCAACACGCCCATGACGAAGCGCGACTTCTTCGTCCATCTCTTCATCGCCATCCTCGGGATCGTGCTTCTCTATCTCAATCTGCCGGAGCCGACTCCCGCCACACCGCAGAGCTGAATCGACGCCCTAATCGGCTGCATTCAGTGGAGGCTCAATCGCTCTTTAGCCACGCTCGAATCAACGCGCCGCACTCCGCCGGTTGCTCGTCATTCGGCAGATGCCCCGCACCGCTCAGGACCACCTTCTCGCTCGGTCCGAGATGTTGCATCAGCTCCTCGGACGTCGATGCCGGCACAACCGGATCGAGTTCGCCCCACAGCAGCAGCGCAGGCACCTCCGTCCTGCGTTCCCGCAACGCGTCGCCGAGCCGTTCCATATCGCGCGCCCAGCTCTTCAGGAGTCGCAGCACATAGTCAGTCGTGCCCGGATGGCGCAGCGTCCCAAGGTACGGCTCGATCTGCGCATAGCCGACGCCGCGGCGGTCGCCCGGCATCCGGCGGAACGCCTCCAGCATCAATCGCCGCGGTACATGCGGAAGCAGCCTCGCAAACCATCGCCCCGGCCGGCTCAGGTAAAACTGCACCAGCGGCTCCTCTCGTTTTGAAAACGGGTGCGCCGGAGCGATCAGAATCATTCCTTGCAGCAGCTCCGGCCGCCATGTCGCGAGCTCCAAGGCAATCGCCCCGCCGTACGAATGCCCCAGCACTACCGGCCGCTCCATCCCCAACGCCGCGATGACTTCGCCCACCAACTCTGCGACACCGCGAAAACTCGCGTCACTCCCGCTCGGCCTCTCGGAGTATCCGCCGCCCGGCAGATCCAACGCGACCACACGCCGTCCGGCCGGCAGCTCCTCGCCCAGTCTGCACAGGCACTCAGCGCCGGCGATCAGCCCGTGCAGCATCAGGATCGGTGCACCCTTCGCCGGCTCGCGCAAGTCCCGCTCCAAATAAGAGAGCCGAACACCGCTCACACACAGATCGCGCCGCGTCCACCCCACCGGCGTCATCGCAGCCGCGCTCACCCTCGCATCACGAAACGGTCGCGGCGGCCATCGCTTCTACGGTGGGAACGCTGCGCCCTCGCGCGGGCAGCAACCTGCGCAGTAGCTCCATCGTCGCGTCCACGTGCTGACGCTCCAGCAGGAACGGCGGAAGGAAACGCAGCACATTCCCCTGCACCACATTCAGCATGAAGCCCTCAGCCAGCGCCTGCTCGGCAACCGCGCGCGCCGGCCGCCCTAGATCGAGCCCCAGCAGCAGCCCGCGTCCGCGTGCCTCCACTCCCAGCTCGCTCGCCAACTCCCGCAGTCCCGCCAGCAGATAGCTGCCCGTACTCTCAACCCGCTCCAGCACCCCCTCGTCCTCGACAATCTTCAAAAACTCCAGCCCCAGCCGGCAGGCGAACGGGCTGCCGCCCAACGTGCTCCCGTGCTTCGCCACGCCGAACGCGTCGAAAAGCTTCTCATTCACCAGGATGGCGCTCAACGGCAATCCTCCGCCCAGCGGCTTGCCCAGGATCAGAACATCCGGCTTCACGCCGGTGCGCGTCGAAGCAAACCACTCGCCCGTACGGCCCAGCCCGGTCTGAATCTCATCCAGAATCAGCAGCGCTCCATGATGGTCGGCCAACCTTCGCGCCTCCTGCAGGAACTCCGCCGAGAGCACATGCACGCCGCCCTCGCCGAGCAGCGGCTCCATCAGCACTGCGGCCGTCTCGTCCGTCACCGCTGCGCGCAGCTGCGCCACATTCTCGCGCTCCACAAATGTCACATTTGGCAGTCCCGGCCCAAAGTCCAGCCGGTACTTGTCTTGTCCGGTCACGCTCAACGACCCGTACGTTCGCCCGTGATACGAGTTTTTCAGCGCCACGATGCCATGCTTCGGCTGCTTGTAGTTCTGCCGCGCGTGCGTCCGCGCCAGCTTCAGCGCGCCTTCTACCGCCTCCGATCCGCCGGTCGAGTAAAAGACCCCCTTCATCCCCGACATCGCGCACAGCCGCTCGCCCAGCTCGCCAGGATAGCGGTTGGCATACTGGGGCGAAAGATGCACCAGCTTCGCCGCCTGGTCGGCCATCGCGGCCACCATCCGCGGATGCGCGTGACCCAGCGCATTCACCCCCAGCCCACCCATCAGGTCCAGATAGCGGTTCCCCGAGCTATCGAACAGGTACACACCCTCGCCACGCTCCATCACCACCGGATAGCGTGCATAAACCGGGAGTAAATAATCTGTGTCCCGCTCCAGAATGGAACGGGCCTCGGCATTTTGCCGTAAATCAACCATGATTCTCCCAGTTCACAAGACTTCGGGCAGTCGGTCAAGCTAACGAAAGGTGCGGAATCAGGGTGGATGCGGCAGAATATTAGAGGCAAGTAGCGCAAACGACGCAGGCTCCCAAAAGCCATAGCAGTCTATGGTTTTATGCAGGCATAGATCGGCTTGCCTCTGTATCAAGCCGTTATCAGCCGTTAAATGTTTTGGCAGCCAAGTTGCTCTAGCAAAGGAAAAGCGGTCCGCAAATTAAGAGTGTCCCTGTGAGAAGCGGCTCCCAAACTCGTCTGCTGGCAATTCTTCTTGCTGTCGTGACGCTCGCCGCGATCGGTCTGGCCATCGCCAATCTTGTCCAGGAGGCCAGCTACCCCGCGCCCACCGACGGCGCTCGCTGGATCGAGACCGACGGTGGCCTCCGCGCCTACATCGTCCCCGCCGGAACTCCCGCCGACAAGGCCGGCATCCACCAGGGCGACATTCTCACCGCCATCAACGGCGTCCCCACGCCGATGGTCGCCACCGCCGTCCGCGAGATGTATCAGACCGGCGTCTGGGGCCACGCCACCTACTCCGTCCTCCGCCCAACCTCCGACTCCTGGTCGAAGCCCGTCGCCATCGACATCGGCGTCATCCTCGAGCCCACCGATCGCACCGACTACCAGGTCAAGCGGCTCATCGGCCTCATCTACCTTGCCATCGGCCTGTATGTGCTCTTCCGACGCTGGACCGCGCCCAAGTCCACGCACTTTTACATCTTCTGCCTGATGTCCTTCATCCTCTACGCCTTCAAGTACACCGGCGAGCTGGACGGACTCGACCAGGTCATCTTCTGGGCCAACGTGCAGGCGACCGCGCTGCAGCCTGCGCTCTTCCTGCATTTTGCGCTCAGCTTCGGCGAGCGCCGCCGCCGCGACCGCAGCAGTCTGCTCTACGCGCCGCTCTATCTTCCCGCAGCTGCCTTCGTTCTGCTGCGCTTCCTGTCACTGCACTACTGGTCGCCCACCGAGCTGCTCCAGCATCGTCTCGAACAGGTCAACTACGCCTATCTCGCGGCGTATTACATCATCGCCGCCGTCGTCTTCTGGGTTCGCTACCGCCGCGAGCAGCAGCCCCTGCAGCGTCAGCAGCTCAAGTGGCTCTCGCGCGGAACCCTGCTCACCGTCCTTCCCTTCACCGTCTTTTACGTCATTCCGTTCCTCTTCGAATGGAACGCGCCAGACATCTTCACCAAGGTCGCCATCCTCTCGCTCATCCTTTTGCCGCTGACCTTCAGCTGGGCCATCGTCCGCTACCGGCTCATGGATGTCGACCTCATCTTCAAGCGCGGCGTCACCTACACACTCGTCACCGGAGCCCTCGTCGGTCTCTACTTCGGCGCCATCGCGCTCTCCGCCGAGTTCGTTCACAACCAGCTCAAGCAGAGCGAAGCCTTGCGCGACTGGGGCTTGGTCATCGCCATCATCGTCACCGGCCTGCTCTTCGACCCCTTGAAGAACTGGATTCAGTCCTGGGTCGATCGCGTCTTCGACCCCAAGCGCCTCGACTACCGCGACACCCTCATCCGCTTCGGCCGCGATCTCAACGCCCAGACCGACCTCCGCGCCCTCGTCGACTCCATCGTCACCAAGCTCCCGCAGATGCTGCTCGTCACGCGCGTCGCCGTCTTCCTCGCCGACGACTCCGAACCCGACGCCATGGACAGCGCGCCGCAGCACTTCTCACTCGCCGCCTCGAACGGCCTCTCCTCCGCGCAGCCTTCCGGGCTCGATCTCGGCTTTCTCACCTTCAACACCCCCGACGCCGGCAATCATCTCTTCTTTGAATCGCCCAACGCTCTTCTGCGCCTTCCCGAGACCCAGCGCCACACCGCAGCCACCCTCGACCTGAACTACTACATCGCCTGCCGCGCCGCCCGCCACGAGGGCACCGGCTCCACCACCGTCGCCGTGCTCGGCCTGGGCCGCACCGCCGACGGCGACTTCCTCTCCAGCGAAGACATGGTGCTGCTCGAATCGCTCGCCGGCTACATCGGCATCGCCATCCAGAACGCCCAGCTCTATCGCCGCCTCGAGCAGAAGGTCTCCCAGTACGAGCGTCTGCACGACTTCAACGAGAACATCGTTGAATCCATCAACGTCGGCGTCTTCGCCGTCGACCTCGAAGACCGCATCGAGAGCTGGAACGCGCAGATGGAAGTCATGCTCGCCACGCCGCGCGCCGAAGCCATCGGACGCAAACTCGCGCAGGTCTTCCCGCCCGAGTTCCTCTCCGAGTTCGACCGCGTCCGCGCCGAGCAGGGCGCTGCCACGCTCTACAAGTTCCGCCTGCCCACGCCCGCCGGAGAGCTTCGCTCCGCCAACATCACCATCGCTCCCCTGCTCAATCGCGACTTCCAGGCCGTCGGCCGCATCGTCATCGTCGACGACATCACCGACCGCATCAACATGGAGACGCAGCTCACGCAGTCGGAAAAACTTTCCTCCATCGGCCTTCTCGCCGCCGGCGTCGCGCATGAAGTCAACACGCCGCTGGCCGTCATCTCCAGCTACGCCCAAATGCTCAGCAAGCAGCTCAGCAAGCCCTCGGGTCCGCAAAACGGCAACGCCATCGCCTTCGACGAAGCCATGCACGCTCGTCTGCAGCCCATCCTCGACAAGATCACGCAGCAGACCTTCCGCGCCTCCGAGATCGTCAACGGCCTGCTCAACTTCTCGCGCATGGGATCCAGCGAATTCTCGCTCGTCGATCTCAACGCCGTCGTACGCGACACAACCCTTCTGCTCGAACACCAGTTGCGCTCCGCCAACGTCCAGGTTGTCACCTCGCTCGACGATTCGCTGCCAGCGATCTCGGGCAACCGCGGCAAGCTCCAGCAAGTTCTCGTCAACTTCATCCTCAACGCCAAGGACGCGCTGCATGGCCGCGATGGCGCCTGCGTCCGCGTCTCCACCCAGCACACCGCCTCCACTGTTCGCCTGCGCGTCGAAGACAACGGCATCGGCATGCCCGAAGAGGTTCTGCGCCGCATCTACGATCCGTTCTTCACCACCAAGAGCAACCCCGCACACGGCCAGCGCAAAGGCACTGGCCTTGGTCTCGCCGTCACCTACGGCATCGTGCAGGAGCACGCCGGCACCATCGATGTCTCCAGCACCGTAGGTGAAGGCTCTGTCTTCGAGGTCAGCTTTCCAGCCGTAGAGCACGCCGCCGCGCCCGCTGTAGAATCTGCTGCCGTACCCGCCGCCGAGTCCCCGGGTCGTACCTCATCCTCCGGATCAACCCTCGACGAAGGGAAGGTAGTACATGTCTAGTTCCGCTGTTGGCGTTCAACAGCTCTCTGAAGAAACGCCGCTCGCTCCACCCTCCGCCAACGTGCGCATCCTCATCATCGACGACGAGGCCGGCATCCGCGACTCTCTCGAGACGCTCCTCACCCTCGAAGGCTTCGCCGTCGATCTCGCGCCCGAAGGCTCCGCCGGGATGGACCTTATCACCCGCAACGCCTATGACCTGCTGCTTCTCGACCTCGCGCTGCCCGGCGAGAGCGGTCTCGATCTGCTGCCGCGCATCCGCTCGCTCGCGCCCGATCTTCCGATCATCATGATCACCGCCTACGGCACCGTCGGCAACGTCGTCGATGCCATGCACGCCGGCGCCTCCAACTTCATCCAGAAGCCATGGGACAACGAAAAGCTCCTCGCCGATATCCGCGCCGCCATCGGCCGCCGCCGCGCTGAAACCGAAGTCGTCCAGCTCAAGCGCACGCTCAAGCAGCGCTACTCGTTTAAGAACATCGTCGGCAAGAGCGACATCATGCTCAAGCTCTTCGACCTCGTCTCGCAGGTCGCCCCCAGCCGGTCGACCGTCCTGATACAAGGCGAAAGCGGCACCGGCAAGGAGCTCATCGCCAAAGCCATCCACGCCAACTCGCCGCGCAAAGACAAGCCCTTCATCCCGGTCAACACCGGCGCGGTTCCCTCCGACCTGCTCGAGTCCACGCTCTTCGGTCACGAACGCGGCGCCTTCACCTCCGCCATCGCCGTCAAGAAGGGCCTCTTCGAGGTCGCCGACCAGGGCACGCTCTTTCTCGACGAGATCGGCACCATGTCCATCGACATGCAGGCCAAGATTCTCCGCGTCCTGCAGGACCGCCGCTTCATGCGCCTCGGCGGCACGCAGGAAATTCAAGTCGACGTTCGCATCGTCGCCGCCACCAACGTCAATCTGCAGCAGGCCGTCAAAGAGGGCCGCTTCCGGGAAGACCTCTTCTACCGCCTCAACGTCATCTCGCTCGAGCTTCCGCCGTTGCGCAACCGCAAGGAAGACATTCCGCTGCTCGCCACGCACTACCTCAAGTTCTACGCCGAAGAGAACGGCTTTCCCACGCCCGAGCTCGCGCCCGACGCGCTGCGCGTCCTCATGGAGTACGAGTGGCCCGGCAACGTCCGCGAGCTCGAAAACGTCATCGAGCGCTCCGTCGTCCTCTCCACCGGCAGCCTCCCAGCCATCATCAACGCCGATCTGTTCCCCGCGCAGCTTCGCGGCAACACCTACTCCACCACTCTGCTCGAGCAGCGCCCCGAGGCCTCGCTCTTCGACGTCATGGAGGACATCGAGCGCCGCATCATCGCCGACCGCCTCGAGCGCTGCAACTGGAACCAGACCGAAGCCGCCGAGTACTTCCGCATCCCGCTCTCCACCCTCAACCAGAAGATCAAGCGCCTCAACATCGAGGTCCGCAAACGCTCCCGCGAGTAACGATGGAAGGAGATTCGGAGGAGGATGAACATCCGGACGAAGATCGTGGTGGTCGCGCTCGGGTTCAGCGTTGTGGCGGCTCTTGCACCTGCCGCCACGAGCCGTCCCTCTTCATCAGATAAGGCGCTCCGGACTCGCTTCTTCGCCCATCGCGGTGACTTCGAAAAGCTCGTAGCGATGGCGAACGAAGATAGCCATTTGACCCGGATCGCGTCCGATTTTACCTGGCTGGACGATGACGCTGCGTGGCCGAGAAACAACGTCGGCATTTCGGAGAAGCGCTGGAACGATTACAAACAGCTGTTCCGAGAGGTTGGTGACCCGCTGGGAATTCTTAAGAGCGATAAGCCTGCTCGGATCGAGTTCCCGATTTTTACAGTAGGCTCAGTTCCGAGCGGCGCCGCGAAGGGCCTGGTATATAGTCAATCGCCTCTGCGCCCTGTTCTGGAATCCCTTGACACGAAGCCCCCGGAGAAGTATTGGAACGGGACAGATCGAAGCCACGTTCTCGTGTACAAAGCAATCGGAGATCACTGGTACATCTTCTACGAAGAGGGGTGAACATGAGGGGCGAGTGCGCATCAGATGCAGCTCGCATCCGCGTCGCTCGCCGGTCCAGGCGGCGCCACAGTGCTGTCACCTGTGCTTCACAGTGACGCAACTGCGTCCTGTCACCTGGACCATCTTTCTTAACTGAGAACCGATACCTAACGCCGTCCCTTTTTAGCCGCTGCTTTCTTCTTCGCCGGGACCTTCTTCGGGGGTGTCTTCTTAACAGCCTTAGCAGGCTTCTTTGCAGCCTTCTTCGGGGCTGCTTTGTTCGCCGTCTTCTTCGAGCCCGGCTTTGCCTTCTTTTTCGCCGCAGCCTTCACCGGTTTGGCAGGCTTCTTGGCCGGTGCCTTCTTGGCCGGCACAGCCTTCTTCGCCGGAATCTTGGTAGCCTTGCTGGCCGCTGCGGGAACAGCCTTCTTTGGAGCTTCCGGCTTCTGCGCCGCCTTAGGCTCCGCTACGGCCTGCTTCTTCGCCGCCTTTGCCGGTGCGCTCGCTGCCGCGGCCGCCGCGCCCTGCTCGGCCGGGGCTGCCGCAGCCTTCGCCGCCTTCTTCGGAGCCTTGCCTTCGCGCTTCGCGGGCCTGCGCCGCAGATTCGGCGGCGGCGGTGGCGCCGGCGGAGAGTACGGCTCCAGAAACGCCCGTGCAGCTTCCGGCGTCTCCAGCTTCGCATCCATGATTGCGAAGAACAGCTTTTCCAGCAGCTCGTTGTAGCCCGCGATCTCGGGCGTGATCCGCATCTCCTGCATCAGCGCATACGGAATCTTCG
>Ga0335074_10001544_pt1 | contig 31242 bp, 29 predicted proteins | sample Lox_Sample_23_FD_206715 | JGI IMG/M metagenome (GOLD analysis project Ga0335074, IMG submission 206715) | Soil microbial communities from Loxahatchee National Wildlife Refuge, Florida, United States - Lox_Sample_2.3 | ecosystem: Environmental > Terrestrial > Soil > Wetlands | place: USA... | reverse complement strand
GCCCTGATGTTGACGAAGCGATTCGAAAGGGTGATTTGAAATTCACGGTGCACGGGAAAAAACTGAAGGGTTCGTGGGTTCTGGTGCGGACGCGCGGTTTTGGCGGCAGCGACAAATCCTGGCTGCTGATCAAGCACCGCGATGAATTCGCATCGACGGAAGATATTCTTACCGAGAAGCCTCGCTCCGTGTTGACGAAGCGTTTGCTGGCGCAAATTGCGAAAGATGGAGGCGGCGACGTGGCCAAAGCTGCGACGGGCGACCCGGCGCCAGCTTCTGCGCCGACGCCAAAAACCACCGGGCGAACTCGCAGCGCGGCGAAGCCCAAGCCTGCGCGGCATAAGCGCTAGCCAGTTGGGCGAAGAATGCGGCTGGCCCTACTGATCGCGCTCCTTGTCACTCCAACTGTGGCGCAGCAAAGTCTGCAGAAGCAGATTCGCGACATTGCTTCGGCCGCGCACGGGAAAGTATTCGTAGCTTGCTCGTTGCCGGGCACGCCGCTGAATTGCAACCTCGACCCGAAGGCGCGACCTCCCATGCAGTCAGTTTTCAAACTGCCGCTTGCTCTGACGACTCTGCACCAGGTGGAACAGGGAAGGTTTTCGCTGGACCAGGCGGTCCCCTTCCGCAACTCGGACTTGATCCTGCCCAAGCCATATAGCCCGCTCCAAGACAAATATCCGCAAGCGGATGTCGACGTGCTCTTGCGGGAGCTTTTACAGATGACCGTCACGTTCAGCGATAACACGGCGTCGGACATGCTGCTTCGGCTCGCGGGCGGCCCCGAAGTCGTCAATGAGTATATTCGCTCCCTAGGAGTCACGGGGTTTCATCTGCGAGACGACGAACGGGCCCTTCATCGCCAGCATGATCTCCAGTATCGAAACTGGTTCGAACCCGAGGGCGCTGTTCTGTTGCTTCGTCGGATCAGCGATCGCTCACCGCTGACGGCAGAACACACAGCGCTCCTGCTGGTGTGGATGAGCTCGCCCTCAGGCCGTCTCGACGGCGACCTGCCCAGGGGAACCAAGGTCGCTCATAAGAGCGGAACTTCGGACGTGGACAACGGTATTGCGGGAGCCACGAATGACATCGGGCTCATCACCTTGCCGGATGGACGGCGACTTGCGATCGCAGTATTTGTGTCGGACTCGACAGCCGATGAGGCCACTCGGCGCCAGGTGATCGCGCGGATCGGCAGGTGCGTCTACGACTATGCCACAAAAAAACAGTAGCGCGGCACGCCGAGATCGCTGGCGCAGATTGCAAAGCAAGGGGCGGCGACGGGGCCAAGCCTGCCACGGGGGATCCGGCACCGCGCACTCGTGAAAATGTAAGGCGGCGCGCATCGAAGACCAAATCGAAGGCCTGATTTGACCCTTCCAACTACGCGCCGCCGCGTTCTACTTTTCCGCTAACAGAACAGGGACCGTTTCCGTCCAGGCCGGCGTCTGCTGTGCCCGCAACTGCTTGGGCAGCCCCAGGACATTGAAGTAATAGACTCCCTTCCAGGGCATTACCAGCGCGTGGATTGCGCAGGCATTGTCGTGCCGGGTACAAAATAGCTCTGCATCGGGATGCTGCGCCGGATCGGCCGGCGCCGTGAAAGAAGTGAGAACCCAGCCTACTGACTGCTGGCCCTGCTGGACCGCGAACAACGTGATCCCCGACTCTCTTTTCAGTGTGAACGAATAAGTGCCTGGTTTCAGGTCCAGCGTTCCCCAGTGTGCTTCGAACGGCAGAGTGAACTTTCCGCGTGCTTCCGGTGCCAACTGCGCAAACGAATAGCTGGCCGTCATTGTCGCCACAAGGAACGCGGCGAACAGCGACGTCAGCACGATTTTGCCGAACTCCCTCATCTGACGAATCCTCCCGGGTATTGAAAATATGCAGACGGCCTTCCTGGATGGCTTACGAATATGCAATGTCGGGTCGACGACGCCAATAGTACTGGCGGACAGCCCGGTCACCAATCGATTACGATACGGCTCGGTGAGCCATATAAGCGCCGGACGCTGGCCGGATAGCAGCAATTTTGCCAACGGAATTTGGCCGAAGCGCGTATGGTAACATCCGACCTCGCGAGTCATGGGTTCTATCGATCAGGGACGGGCGTTCGATTGGGGCCACACTTCGGCCGAGTACGCGCAGTTCCGCCCCGGGTACCCACAGAGCATGTTTGAGCGGCTCGCGGCGCTCGGAGTCGGCCGGCGAGGCCAGCGCGTGCTGGATGTGGGAACCGGCACGGGCAATATTGCGCGCGAACTCGCGCGGCGCGGCTGCAAAGTGGCAGGTATCGATATTTCAGAGGAACAGATCGCGCAGGCGCGAAGGCTCGCTGCGGAACAACAATTGGCGATCGATTTTCGCGTTGCGCCCGCCGAAGAAACGGGCTTGCCAGGCAATCGTTTCGACGTCGTTACAGCCGGCCAATGCTGGCTATATTTCGACCGCGACCGCGCGGTAGCCGAAACGAAGCGACTGCTTGCGCCGGGCGGCAGACTGATGACGTGCCATCTGGCATGGCTGCCGAAGCGCGATCCGATCGCGCGCCGCACCGAGGAGCTGATCCTCAAATACAATCCGCACTGGAGCGGCGCGAACCTGACGGGGCATATTTCGGCGAAACCTCCATGGATCAAAGAAGATTTCTTCGTGACGGGATTCTTTGTCTACGAAGAGGCAGTTCCCTTCAGCCGTGACACGTGGCGGGGCCGCATCCGCGCGTGCAGAGCGATTGGCGCCGCGCTGGAGCAATCGCAAGTCCAGGCCTTCGATGCCGAACACGCGCGCTTGCTAGAAAGCATCGCGCCCGAACGCTTCAGTGTGCTGCATTGGATCGACGCGCACATCCTCGCACCCAAGCGCGACGTATAGATCGTTCCATCCGAATCCGCTAGTGCGTCATTGCGTAAACGATGTAATTGATCCCGATGCGGAAGCCCAGCGCGGAATATTTTTCGGGATACGACGGCCGGTTCGACCATTCCCACGAATCGCCGATGTCCGAATTGTAGGAAATCGCGACCATGATGCGGCCTTTGTCGTCGTAAATGGCGCGCCAGTGTGCGCCCTTGCCGTCGTCCGGCCCTTCAGGATGATCGGGAATCTTGTAGCCGAGCTGTGTGTGCGCTTCGCCGGGAATCTGGTAGCGGTCGCTTAGATCGAAAACGGTGTGAAAGATCTGGTCGTCATTCGGGATGTCCACGATCGGCCGGTCCGGGAACACCATGCGAATCCGGTCAACAAACATCTGCCATTCGTAAGCTCCGTGAAAGTCGTCTGCCATGAAAAAACCGCCGTGCAACAGATAATCGCGTAGCAGGTCGGCTTCGTGCTGCGTAAGCCCCCACTCGCCTACCTGCACGGCATAGAGCCACGGATAATTGTAGACATCATTGCCCACGTCGAGGTCGATGCACTGCTCCACGGAACGCGCGTCAATGCGCGTGATGCGACGTACGGCCGCGGCGAGCGAACGATCGGCGGGAGGATAATCCTGCGTCCACAGCGACATTCCCTCGCGCCAGTCGCCAGTATCGCGCCAGCCGTAGCCGTCATTCGGCCCTTGCGGATACATCAGCCGAGCGAACGTCCATTCGCCCGGGCGCTGCCAATCCTGAGGCAGCGGCATGGTGCCGTATTCGATCGAGGGATACTCGCGGAAAGGAAGCTGCGCGTAAGTGTAGGCCGCAAAAACGACAATTCCGCAGCCGAGCAGCGCTGCAATCTTCACCCAACGCATCGGATGGCCTCGAACGCGAGCATACCACTGTGCAAAGCACGGCGCTTCTTCGCGCCTGTTTCGGGAATAGGGAAGCAAGTCACGGTGCTCCAAAGCGCGTTAGCGACCCTTTTCGCTCCGACACAGGAATCTTTCCCGATGGGTCGCGGAAAACTATTTATGGTAAAGTAGCCGTGCCCAAACCCGGCGCGACGGTACGCGCAGATTCTGGCGGCACCTCTTTTACACAGATGAATAGATGGGACCGTGCACGTTGGGCCTTCGCCTCCGGCGCGGCTCTGCTGGCGGCGAGCGCGATTGCCGCCGGCATCCTGATCGCTCGAATTGAGAACTCGAACCGGCGTGTGATGCACGCCTTTACCCTGCAGGTGTCCCTCGAAGACCTGGAGTCTACCCTCGCCTCCGCCGGCCGCGCCCGGCTTCTCTATGCCAATACTGGCGACCACCAGTATGTTACTGAAACTGAGTTGCGTTTGGACGAAGCCAATGACCGGCTGAACAGTATTCTGAGCCAAACCTGGGGCATCCCGAGCCATCGACAGTCCTATTCGCAGCTCGCCGCATTGGCCCGCCGCCGAGTGGATATCACCCGTGCCGCCCTCCTTGCCGCGGAAGCCGGCAAGACGGGCGCGGCGGATCAGGATGTCTACACCCACCAGATCGTCGATGTCGCTGATGCGATGAAGACGTCGCTCGAGCAGCTCGAGGTCCACGAGCAGGAATTTGCCGACGAGGGCCGGCTCGTATCGGAGCGGCTTTTCGCGGCGATCGTGTGGGTTTTAGCTTGCACCTTCGTGCTCGCCTTGGTGCTGCTATACCTGAATTACAAGTTTTTGCTCGCTGAGCTGATCGAGCGTCGGCGCGCGGAGCGCTCCGCGGTCGAAAGCCAGGAGACCTTGCGCCTGCTCAGCGTTCGCCTGATTCGCGCCCAGGACGAACAGAGCCGTAAGTTCTCGCGCGAACTCCATGACGGCCTGGGGCAGTATCTGAGCCTCGCCAAAATGAACCTCTCGAGGCACATCCGCACCACCGCCGAACGAGTGGAACTGCTCACCGAAACCGTCGACCTGCTCGATCGCAGTATTGCTGAAACGCGCACGATTTCCTACCTGCTTCATCCCCCTCTTCTGGACGATATGGGCTTCCTTTTCGCCGCCCGTTGGTATCTGGAGGGTTTCGCCGAGCGCAGCGGCATCGAGGTAAAGGCGGAGATTCCTGAAAATACCGAGCGGCTGCCGCTAGCGGTTGAGATGGCCCTGTTCCGGGTTCTGCAGGAATGCCTCGCAAATATCCACCGCCACTCCGGCAGCAAGAGGGTAGACGTGACTTTGGTGGCTTCGCCCACCGACGCCAGCCTGCGCATTCGCGACTACGGCAAGGGAATACCTCCCGTCGTGCTGCAGCAGTTCCATGCCAACGGCGGCCGCGTGGGGGTTGGCCTGGCTGGCATGCGCGAACGGGTGCGCGAACAGGGCGGCCACTTTGAGATCCAGTCAAACGCTTCCGGCACTACGGTCACCGTCCGCATACCCGCCTTTGTTCCGAAGGCTTCCGCGCAAGCGGTTGGTTAGAAAACACTTACAGATTTTCCCCTCGCGTACCACTACTGACGTTCGGGTTATGACTTTAGCGTGAGATTGTGGGCTTTTCTCAATCCCCTCATGTATTGTCGCGGATTTTAGCCAAGTGCTAGCTTGCACTTAGCATGACTGCGGAGTTGAATCGCTTACAAGTCTTGCGAGAATTTCGTTCATGTTCCAGAAGGCCGCTTTCGCAATGCCGAGTAAACCCATTACGGTGATTGTAGTCGACGACGAAGAGCGGATTCGCCGATTCGCAAGGCTCCTGCTCGAAACGGATAGCGCGCTGGCGGTAATCGGCGAAGCAGACAACGGTCGTTCCGCGGCCGACCTGGCGCGCGAGCTTTGCCCGGACATCGTGGTAATGGACATTTCCATGCCAGTAATGAATGGCCTCGACGCAACTCGCACGATCTTGCGCGATTGCCCTAACGTTCGCATTATCTTGACCACCGCAATGGGTGCCGAACCTTACCGCAGAGTTTCTATGTCGGTGGGCGCTTCGGACTTCCTCGACAAGAGCTCCCTTGACTCCGAACTGATTGAAGCCGTGCACCGAACGGCGCAGCATGGTCCCTATTAAGACCGAGCGCCCCGACCCGCACATAGAAAAAGAGCCTCCGGGCTGCAAAACCATCCGCAGGCTCTTCTTCAAGTTTGACTTGAACTGGACTACTTCGACTCGATGACGGCCTGAGCGGCAGCCAGACGCGAAATTGGCACGCGGAACGGCGACGCGCTGACGTAGTTCAGGCCCACTTTGTGGAAGAAGCGCACGCTCTCCGCATCGCCACCATGCTCGCCACAGATGCCGACCTTTAGTTTCGGGCGGGTCTTTCTGCCCTTTTTCGTGGCTGAGTCGACCAACTGGCCGACTCCCGCCTGATCGATTGTCTGGAACGGATCGGCCTTGAAGATTCCGGCCTTGTTTTCATCCACATACTCGGGCAAGAAGCGGCCCGCGTCGTCACGCGAGAGGCCCATCGTCGTTTGTGTCAGGTCGTTGGTGCCGAACGAGAAGAATTGCGCGACCTCCGCAATCTCGCCCGCCAATAAAGCAGCTCTCGGAAGCTCGATCATCGTTCCGACCAAATATTCAAGTTTTACTTTAGCATCCGAAATCAACTTGTCTGCGACGCGTCTTGTGGCGGTTTCGAGAATCTGCAGCTCTTTCTTGTCCAAAACGAGAGGATGCATAATCTCAGGTAGAACTTTAACGCCGCGCTTTTGACAATCAATCGCTGCTTCGATGATTGCGGTCACTTGCATCTCGAGAATCTCCGGGAAGGTAATGCAAAGCCGGCAGCCGCGGTGCCCCAGCATCGGGTTCGCCTCATGCAACTGCTCGACGCGACGCGCAACCTGTTCCGGTGAGACGCCGATCTTCTTCGCAAGATCGGCCTGCCTTGCGGGATCATGTGGCACAAACTCGTGCAGCGGCGGATCGATAAGGCGGATCGTCACGGGCAGACCGTTCATGGCTTCGAAAATTCCAGTGAAGTCACGCCGTTGGAACGGCAGCAGCTTATCCAGCGCCTTTCGTCGCGCTTCCGGGCTATCGGCGAGGATCATCTCCTGAATAGCCTCTTGCCGCTCGATGCTTTTCTCCGGAAATTCGAAATCCTTGAAGAACATGTGTTCAGTGCGGCAAAGCCCGATGCCCTCCGCGCCCATTTCCCGAGCCACACGCGCATCGTTCGGCGTATCGGCGTTGGTGCGAACGCCCAGCTTGCGCACCTTGTCGCACCATTTCATCAGCGTCTCGTAAGCCTTCGGCGGTTGCGGGCGCGTCAGCCCGATTTCACCTTGATAGACCGAACCGTCGCCGCCATCCAGCGTGAGCCAGTCGCCTTGCTTCACCACATGTCCATTGACGCTCAGTTTTTTCGCCCTTAAGTCAATATCGAGCTTGTCCGCGCCCACGATGCAGCATTTGCCCCATCCGCGCGCGACGACCGCGGCGTGGCTAGTCTTTCCGCCGGTTGCGGTCAGAATCCCTTGCGCTACGTGCATTCCACCCACGTCTTCCGGGCTGGTTTCGCGCCGCACCAGAATCACCTTCTCGCCTTTCTCAGCCCAGTGTTCGGCTTCCTCCGCCGTAAACACAGCTTTGCCCACTGCCGCGCCGGGCACCGCGTTGATCCCCTCGGCGATCTTGCGGCTCTCGAGATCTTTTCTCGGCACATTAGGATCGAGCACCGGATAAAATAGGCGCTCGATGTCTTCTGGCTTCACGCGCGAGATCGCCTCTTGGATCGAAATCAGTTTCTCATTCGCCATGTCCACGGCGATTCGGAATGTCGCCGCCGGCGAACGCTTACCGGTCCGCGTCTGCAACATATATAGCTTGCCGGCTTCGACGGTGAACTCCATGTCCTGCATGTCGCGATAGTGCTTCTCGAGCTTTTCCCGCACTTTTTCGAGCTGCTTGTAGACCTTTGGCATCTTCTTCGAGAGCTCGCTCAAATGCATGGGCGTCCGAATGCCAGCCACAACGTCCTCGCCCTGCGCATTCAGCAGGAAATCGCCGAAGAAAGTCTTCTCACCCGTGCTCGGGTCGCGCGTGAAGCAAACTCCAGTCCCTGATTCTTCGCCCGTATTGCCAAACACCATCTGCACCACGTTTACCGCCGTACCGAGCAGGCCCGTGATCTTCTCCACGCGTCGATAAGTGACAGCCTTTTCGCCCATCCATGACCCGAACACTGCGCCAATCGCGCCCCAAAGCTGCTCGATCGGGTCTTCAGGAAAATCCTTCCCGGTCTTTTCCTTGAAATAGGCCTTATATTCACCCACCAATTGGCGCCAGCCCTGCGCGGTGACTTCCGTGTCGTCCTTTACCTTGAAATAGTCCTTCATATTGCGCAGGCGCGTCTCCAGATCATCCTTCGGCAGACCGATCACCACGCTCGAATACATCTGCACGAAGCGGCGATACGCGTCCCACGCAAAGCGGTCATTATTAGTCGCCTTGGCCAGGCCCTCCACGGACTTGCTGTTCAGCCCGAGGTTCAAAATCGTCTCCATCATCCCAGGCATCGAGCGCGCCGAACCCGACCGCACGCTCACCAGCAGCGGATCTTTCGCATCGCCAAGCTTCTTTTTCGTCAGGCGTTCGAGCTTCGCGACCTCCTTCGCCACTTCTGCGCGCAGTTCCTTGGGATATTTCTTGTCGTGCTTGTAAAAGTAGTCGCAGGCTTGCGTCGTGATCGTAAAACCGGCCGGGACCGGCAAGCCGATTCTGGTCATTTCCGCAAGACCGGCGCCCTTCCCGCCAAGCACCTCTCGCATGTCTCCGGTGCCGTCCGCTTTCCCTGCCCCAAAGAAATAAACGTATTTCATTTCGCTTCGTCCTCGCTGATTGAGATGAGTTAGATCCGTTCTTTGCCGAAAATCTTAAAGCAAAATCACCCGCCCCACGCCGTAATACCTCGATACGCATTGGCAATGTCGGCGCGCCGACATGTAAAGCTGCATCGAAAGCCTCGACGCCTCGCTTAAAGAAAATTCGCGCTGCTCGCGTCACCTCAAAAACATTCAAGAAATCGCATTTCACAACCTCAAGCAAATACTCGCTTGTCGAACGGCCGACATTTCAGAAATCGATTCAAGAAAATCATGGCGTCCCCGCTGGGCCTTAACCTATGCCTTAGCTTCCTCACCGCCTAGTTCTGAAAAGTCGGCAATCTGAGAAAATTCCTTGAGTAGACCGCCAAGCAGTGTGATGCGGTTTTTTCGCACTTCGGGATCTTCAGCCATCACTAGAACCTTATCGAAGAACATATCGACCGCGGGCCGTAGCTCCGAAATTTTCTCGAGTGCCGCTTTGTACTTCCGCTCGCGGCGCCGGCGGCCCGCTTCGTCTCCGATCCTCTGCGCTGCGGTATGAAGCTGTTTCTCGAAATCATCGCTCAGCAAATCGATGCGCACCGCTCCGAACGCCTTGCTCTCGCCCCCGGCCGACTTTTCGAGAATATTCCGAATTCTCTTGAAGCTCGCGGCCAGGGGCGCAAAGTTTCTCGTATTTCGTATGGCCTTCACCGCCGCCGCGCGTTCCGCCGCGTCCACCATGTCGTCAGCACCCGAGGCGAACACCGCGTTGATCTCATCGTAAGCAAACCCGCGCCGGTCACGCAAAATAAACTTGGCGCGCTCGAGGATGAAATCGAGCACTTGTTTCTCCACCGCCTCCGAAACCGCAACGTGCGGAGCGTATTCGCGCAGCGCTTTCGCCGCTGCTGAGATTGCCGCCGAAATCGAAAGCGAAAGATTGCGCTCCAGGATAATCTTCACAATCCCCAGCGCCGCTCGGCGCAATGCGAACGGGTCGCTCGAACCAGTCGGAATCGCTCCAACCGCGAAGCACGCCACGATCGAATCCAGCTTGTCCGCGAACGAGACGGCGCAACCGATCAAATTCCGTGGGATGTCCTCTTCCAACCCCTGCGGCTTGTAATGATCGTAGACGGCGTCGGCAATTTCGTCCGGTTCGCCCTGCGCGTGTGCGTAAAGCCCGCCTACAATTCCCTGCAGTTCGCTGAATTCGCCGACCATCCCTGTCACCAGGTCGCATTTGGCGAGCTCCGCCGCGCGATCCGAACCCGCTACATCCGCTTCCTTTACACCGCTGCTGAAAAGCTGCTCTGCCAGCCAACGCGCATTCGAGCGCATCCGCTCAACCTTGTCGTAATAGCTGCCCAGCCGCGATTCATAGGTCACGGCCTTGAGCCGTAGCAGATAATCCCCCAGCTTCGTTTTCTGGTCCGTATCCCAGAAAAATTGCGCATCGGCAAACCGCGCGCGTAGCACTCGTTCGTGCCCTGCCTGCACCAGCCCCTTGGGATCGCGTGGAAGATTAATGACTGCAAGAAAGTGCGGCGCGAGTTCCCCGCCGCGCGTCTGCCTGCCGTGGCGGAACTCGAGCGCGAAATACTTCTGATGCCCGCGCATCACGGTGATCAGAATCTCCTCGGGCAGCGCGAGATATTTCTCCTCAAAATTGCCCACGATCACGCTGGGATATTCATTCAAATAGGTAACGAGCTCGAGCAGGTGCGGGTCGGCGTGCGCTTTCAGATTTTTTCGCGCCGTGATCGCGGCGATTTCGTCTTCAATCTTCTTCCGTCGCGCTTCCGGACGGCAAACCACAAAATTCGCCTTCAGCTTCGGCTCATAATCCTTCGGACCTGACAACCTAATCGAGCGCTTGCCGAGAAAGCGGTGCCCATCTGAGTGATCCCCCGCTTTCACCTCGGCGTATGAACACGGGATCACCTTCCCATCGAGCAAGGCCACAATCCACCGAATCGGCCGGATGAACCGCGCGCCGCGAACGCCCGTCCAATACATCGAACGCGGCCAGGAGATCTCGCGAATCACGTCCGGCAACACGCGCTCCAGAATTTTCCCCGCAGGCTCGCCGATCACCATCTTGCGCACCGCGAGGTACGGACCTTTCGGCGTATTGACAACAACCAAATCCGTTACCTTAACTTCCTGCTTCTCCGCAAAACTTATCGCGGCGCGAGTCGGTGTGCCGCTGGCATCGTAAGCGACGGATTTCGGCGGTCCGACGATCTCCCGCGTCACGTCTTCCTGGCGTAAAAGAACATTCTTGGCAATCGCCGTAAGCCTGCGAGGCGTGCCGAAAACCTCAAGCGTGTCTTCAAATGTCGGCGCGCCGACCAAAGCGCTCGCGCAGATTTGCGCTTTCAAGAGCGACTTTAGTTCTTCTGAGGCTTTCGCGATCATTCCGGCGGGAATTTCTTCACAGCCGATCTCGAAAAGCAGGTCGCCTACGGCAGCTTTCGCAAGCTTCGATCTCGAGCCACCATCCTTCGTCTCGGACTTGGCGGTCGCAGCGCTCACGCGCTCACCTCTCTCTCTGCCGGAGCCTGCTGATCGAGCCATGCCTTCGCCACCTGCGTCGCAAGTTTTCTCACGCGCCCGATCATCGCCGCGCGCTCTGTGACCGAAATCGCGCCGCGCGCATCCAGCACATTGAACAGATGGGAACACTTCAGGGTCATGTCGTAAGCCTGGAGCACGGGAAATCTTTCGCGAGCCGAACCCTTCAGCTTGAAATACTCCGCCAGCAGGCGCGCCGCTTCCGCTTCGGCGATGTCAAACTGCTTTCGCGTGGCCGCTGCGTCCGCATGATCGAAGCTGTACGCCGAAAATTGCTGCTCTTCCGCCATGCGAACTTCGCGGTAGGTCACCGCTTTCGACCAGCGCACGTCGAAGACATTGTCCACGCCCTGCAAATAGGCCGCGATTCGGTCGAGTCCGTACGTCAACTCAACCGAAATTGGGTCCAGATCGACTCCGCCGCACTGCTGAAAATAGGTGAATTGCGTAATTTCGAGCCCGTCAAGCAACACCTGCCAGCCAATTCCCCACGCGCCCAGCGTGGGCGACTCCCAGTTGTCTTCCTCGAAACGGATATCGTGCTCTTTCAGGTTGATGCCCACGGCCTTCAGGCTATCGAGATAAAGATCCTGAATATCGACGGGCGAGGGCTTGAGGATCACCTGGAGCTGGTGGTGTTTGTAAAGGCGATTGGGATTTTCGCCGTAGCGGCCGTCCGCAGGCCGGCGGCTCGGCTGCACATACACCACGCGATACGGCATTGGCCCGAGCACGCGCAAAAAAGTCTCCGGGTGCATCGTACCCGCGCCAACCTCCACATCATAAGGCTGCTGCAGAATGCAGTCCCGGCTCGTCCAATACTGTTCAAGTTTTAGTAGAAGGTCTTGAAAGGTCATGCCCTTCAACGGAGGTGTGAGATTTTTCGATCTAGGCGCACTCTTCATGTGAAACTTGAATTCCCTCTTCCTCGATTGTGCCGGAGTTTTTCAGCTTGCAGGAGCTTCAAGCAGCTCCCGCGAGGTAAGCTTTCGGTCGATTTGGTGCTCGATGATGTCCAGCATGCAGTCCGTCAACTCTCGCAGAGCTTTCGGCTCCGCGATCTCTTCTCCGATCTTGTCCAGCCGCTCTGCAAGCATCCTTCGGGCGGCGGCCAGCGCCGGTGCCGACAAAGTCCGCATGCCCGGCTGCCGGCATCTGGTGCAAAATATCGCCGCGGCTTGCCGCGAAAAATATGCCGGTTCGCCGCTCGCAATGGTTCGCCCGCACTTCACGCACCGGTCGAACACTGGAAGCCACCCGCCCAGCTTCACCGACCACAGCGCGAAATAAGCCAAGGGCAGTTCCGGCTTCCCTGTCCGCTTTACCTCTTGCGAGGCGAGCAGCAACAATCGAAAATTCGCGTCGGAGGCTTCGCGGTCAGGCAATATGGCTTGCGTGACCTCGCTGAAGAGCCCTAAAGCGATGCTCGACGGATAATCGCGAAAGGCGTCGATAAACGATTCGATGATTTCGCACTGGCTGATTCGCACCAGTTCGCGCGTTTCCCGCTCGTGAAACCAGATGCGGACGTGCGACAAACGCTCGAGCGTCGACCCGAAACGGCTCTTCGGCTTCCGCGCCCCGGCCGCCACCCCGCGCATTCGCCCCATCGTCCTCGAGAGAAAGCTGACCAGTCGGTCCGCTTCGCCCAACGGGTAGTTTTGCAGGACGATCGCTTCGGACTCATGCAGTGGCATAGCTCGAAACGATTTTTTGTATCACAGCATTGCGCTTACGCGCAAATAATAACACTCCATTTTACCGCCTTTTCGCCTCTCCGCCGCAGGCGGGCCAGAAAAATCGGCTGCGCTTCCCCAGGCATCTGTGCACTCTCCGCTGCAAGCCTCTTTTCGTTTCCTTCCGGCCTCCAAGCCATTGGCAAATTTCCGCGCCTCAGCTAGATTGATTCTCTCCGCGACCAAAATTTTCTCGTGACTCGCTGATCTGCGGACGAACCTCTGCCCAATGATTCCCTTAAAGGATATGACTCCGCGGCGCTCTTTCCCCGCGATGACGCTGCTGCTCATCGCGGCCAACGTCGCCGTCTTCGTTTATCAGCTTTCACTGCCGCCGCATGCCGCGCGAACTCTGATCGACACCTATGGCCTCGTCCCACATAAAATCCAACTCGCTCTCGCCGGCCATCGCTACACGCTACAGCAGGCCTTCGTTCCCTTCTTGACCTGCATGTTCCTGCACGGCGGATTTCTTCACATCATCGGAAATATGCTTTTTCTGTGGATCTTTGGCGGCAACGTGGAAGACATGTTCGGGGCATTCCCCTACCTATTCTTCTATCTCGTGTGCGGAATCGGCTCCGGCCTCACCCAAGTCCTCTTCTCCTGGGGGTCGCATGTACCATCCATCGGCGCGAGCGGCGCCATTTCGGGAGTTCTCGGAGCCTACATCATCTTCTTTCCGCGAGGGCGCATTCTCACGCTCGTGCCGCTCATCGTCATTTGGTGGATGTTTCGCGTTCCAGCGTTCATCTTCATCGGCCTCTGGTTCGTTCTCCAGTTCCTCAGCGGCCTCAATTCGCTCGATCCCCGGTTCGCAGCCGCGGCAGGCGGTGTGGCGTGGTGGGCGCACGTCGGCGGATTCCTGCTCGGCATAGCGATAGCCGTCCATCTCCGGGCCAAAAAGTCGGCACGCCGACATTTCAAACCAAACTTCAACGCCTAATACACGCTATCGAGATTGCTTCTGATCCCTTCGAGCCCCGAAATCTGAATCGATTCAGCTTGAAGTTCGTGCACGGCTAAGCAGGCTTCAAGTCTGGTAGAAGTTATTCCTTTCGCTGGCTTCTCGCCATCTCGGAAACTACGTCAATTTCTCCAGTACGCCCAAAATCCGATGGCCAACCTCAAATATGCACGCTTATGCAATCTTAATATTCAGCATGAACTTCAGCGCTGAGTAATCGTCTCACAGCCGCCAGTTTTTCAAGGAACGCTGAAGGAATAGTAATGGACCAAATCAAAGCTTAAGAATCACGAGGAGATCCCCGCCACTTACTATTCACTCGATCCGTCCTGATTTTTCTGCTAGTTGCCCCGCCAGCACGCGTAGTCTTTAGCCAAGACATTCCTTGACCCTGCCACCTGACGCCCCGGCCCGATGCCTCTTTACCCAAATGCTTCACTCCGAATAGACACTTCCATGTATCGCCATTCCCTTCCGCATCTCCTAGCCTTTAAGGAGTTTGGCGCAAAACTTCGGAGGTGAAACTAGCGATGCGAAATTTCATCAGAATGTTCATGATTGTTGGGCTGCTTTTGGGCTGCGGCTCGATGGCAAGGGCCCAGGTCTCTTTCGGCATCAGGATTGGGCCGCCGCCGCGCGTGAGAGTCGAGCATCGCCCGCCGCGCCCCGGCCCCGATTTCGTTTGGGTTACCGGCTACTGGTATCCCGACCACGGCCATTACGTCTGGGAGTCCGGCTACTGGACGCGTCCGCCCTATCCCGGCGCCTATTGGGTCCCACCTCACCGAGCTGACGGCGAATACTTTCAGGGCTATTGGAATGGCCCGCACGGCCGCTTCTACCACAACCACGCATGGGACCACGACCAGCAACGCGACTATGATCGTTATCGTGACGATCATCACGACGACCATCACTGAGTTCGCCTTCCTGTGAACTCCCAACGCTGAATCGCACGGCTTCCGGCGAAACGGAAGCCGCATGAAATGTGGCTAGCTGCAGTCGGGCGGCGCCGCGATGTGATTTCTCCGCCGCGACTCGTGGCGTCGCCCTGCCTGTTTTACCGTTCAAAACTACCTTTTGTACACGTTTACATTTCCCTACCGCGCCGCTCCGTTCTGTTCTATAGTCTCTCGCCGGGAGGGATGTTATGAGCGAACGGAGCGAACGACGAGATTTTCTATGGGCGGCGAGTTCGGTGCTTGCAGGGAGTTCCGTAGGCGCGTTGGGAGTCGGCGCGCGCACAACTTATGCCTCGCCGAAAGCGGCGGTCGGCGCCGGCCAGAGCGCTTTTGACGTGCGCAACTATGGCGCGAAAGGCGACGGCACCAGCGTCGATACCGACGCGATCAATAAAGCTATCGACGCCGCGGCAGCCGCGGGGGGCGGTATGGTTCTGCTCCCTGCCGGGAATTATCTCTGCTACTCGATTCATCTGAAGAGCAACATTGGCCTTTATCTCGACCACGGCGCCACGATCATCGCCGCCGAAACCCCGGCAAACGGCGTCGGCGGGTACGACGCAGCCGAACCCAACCAGTGGGATCAGTATCAGGATTACGGCCACAGCCATTTTCACAACAGCCTAATCTGGGGCGAGAACATCGAAAATATTTCGATTTCAGGTCCCGGGCGTATATGGGGCAAAGGCCTCACGCGCGGGCAGGGTGAATCGAATCCCGGTGTCGGAGACAAATGCATCGCGCTGAAAAATTCGCATAACATTCTGCTGCGCGACTTCCAGATCTTCCACGGCGGCCACTTCGGCGTGCTCGCCACCGCCGCGGACAATATGACCATCGACAACCTCATGATCGACACAAATCGCGACGGCATCGACATCGATTGCTGCCACAACGTCCGCGTCACCAATTGCAGCATCAATTCGCCCTGGGACGACGCCCTCGTCCCCAAATCCTCTTATGCGCTCGGCTATGCCCGCAGCACCGCGCAGCTCACCATTTCCAATTGCTTCGTCAGCGGCAGCTATCAGGAGGGCACGCTGCTCGACGGCACCATGAAACTCTACGATCAGACCGCGCGCGTCCCGCGCACCGGCCGCATCAAATTCGGGACCGAGTCCAACGGCGGCTTCAACAACATCACCATCACCAATTGCGTCTTCGATGGTTGCCAGGGTTTCGCTCTCGAAACGGTCGACGGCGCGCTCCTCGAAGACTTCACCGTCAGCAATCTCACCATGCGCAACATCACCAGCGCGCCCATCTTCATGCGCCTCGGTTCGCGCATGCGCGGTCCCAGCGATTTGCAGATCGGCGCGCTGCGCCGCGTCATCGTCAGCAACGTCGTCTGCTCCAATTCCGTCTCGCGCCTCGGCTCGATCATCAGCGGCATTCCGAACCACCCAATCGAAAACGTCGTCCTCAACGACATTCACGTCAGGCATCAGGGCGGCGGCACGAAAGAGCAAGCGGCAATCGTCGTTCCCGAAGATGAAACCAAGTATCCAGAGCCTGGCATGTTTGGCCCAATGCCCTCGCAGGGCTTTTTCATCCGTCACGCGAAAAACATCGAGCTTCGCAATATTGAAATTCGCGCCATGGAGGCGGATGAGCGCTCGGCCTTCGTTCTCGACGACGTGCAGGGCGCCGATTTCTTCAACGTGCGCGCCGATCTTGCCTCAGGCGTTCCGGCATTCGTCTTGAAAGATGTCGAGGATTTCAACGTTCATCTGAGCCGCCCCACGCCCGACACGCACATCGATAAGACCGCTCAACAATCCGTGTAAGTGGCGGCCTGGGCACAACAGGTAATGCAAAATCGCCGCACAATTCTCAAATACATCGCCGGAGCCGTCGGCGCTTCCGCTACCGGCTTGGACGCGCTGGAAAAGTTCGCGCTCCAGGCTCAAGAAAACGAAGACCGGCCCAACATCGTCTGTTTCGTGGGCGAAGGCCTCCGCGCCGATGAATCTTCTCTCGCCGGTAATAAAATCCTTCACACGCCGAATATCGACCGCATCGGCAAAGAGGGTTGCGTGTTCCGCAACGCCTTCGTGATCAACGCGCTCTGCTTGCCTTCGCGTGCCACCATCCTCACCGGCCTCTATTCGCACACCACCGGTGCGGTCTCCAACGTCGAAGGCACGCTTCCGCCCAACACCACACTCGTGCCTGATCTCCTTCGCAAGGCGGGTTACGAACTGGCCTTCGTCGGCAAGGCGCACATAGAGGGCGCGCTGATGGATCATTACTGGGATTATTACTTCGGCTTCGTCGGGCAGGCCGACTACTATCGCCCGGTAATTACGGAAGGCATCCGCGGCAAATATTCTCCCGCGAAACTTTACGAAGGCGAATATGTGGATGATCTGCTTACGCGCAAGACGGTCGAGTGGCTTCAGCAAAAGCGCGAAAAGCCATTTTGCCTTTTCCTGTGGTTCTACGCGCCCCACACGCCGTTTTACCGTCCACCCGATATGATCAATATGTTCAACGGCGTGCCGATTCCCGTCCCGCCCACGTTCAACGAAAATCTGCACGATTATCCCGGCAAGCCGCGAGCTGTCGCGCACGCCGATAATCAGATCGGCGTCAGCGAAGTGTTCGACAATGATCCTCGCTCGCTCGAGGAACTCGTCAAGGACCATTACGTCGGCGTCGAAGACAACGACCGTAACATCGGCGCCGTTCTCGCCGAATTAGGGCGCCAGAACGCGCTCGATAACACGGCCGTAATTCTCAGCTCCGATCACGGCTTCTTCCTCGGTGAACATCATTTCTACGATAAGCGCCTCATGTACGAGCCTTCGATTCGTGTCCCGTTCATGATCCGCTATCCGAAGCGCATTCACGCAGGCAGCTTCAGCGAAGAAATGGTCCTGAATCTCGACATGGCGGAAACGATGCTCGATCTCGCGGGCATACCCATTCAGTCGGACATGCAGGGCAAATCCGTGATGCCGCTTGCCGAGGGGGAAAATATTCCGTGGCGCGAAGACTGGCTATACGAATACTACGAGTATCCCGGCTGGCAGAATATCAAGCCATGCCGCGGCGTTCGCACCAAGCGCTACAAATACATCCACTTCTTTCTCGAACCGCAGGAATTCGAGCTTTACGATCTGCAAAACGATCCGAACGAGGCCAATAATCTCTATGGCAAGCCTGGCTACGAAAAATTAACCGAGCAGGTCCGCAATCGCCTCGAAGCCCTGCGCCGCGAAACGCATGACACTTACCAATACAAACCCACCGGCCTTCCCCTCCACGACAACACCAGCACCCTCTAGCCCTCACTCTGCCGCCGAAACATCGGTATGCCGGAAATCGTTTCCCTTGAACAGCAGGGGTTCGCCCGTCACCTTTGACAACGCATATGCAAAGCAATCTCCGAAATTCAGCCGTGCGCGATGCTTGCTGCCCTTCCCGAAATCGCGATACGCCTCGCGCGCAATCCGTGCCTGCTCCTCTGTCACCGGCTCAATCACTAGATTCGCCTCGCGGAAGAAATCGTCAAACCGCCGGCTTGCCACAGGACTCTTGCCTGAATCGATCACGGCGCCGGCCTCCACATAACTCACCGCGCAAACCCGCCTCCTCTCCGCTTTGGCGATCGCTTCCGCGCAGGATTTCGCTTCCGGCTCGTCGCGCAGGATCGCAATCAGCGCCGATGTATCGATGATCATCTTGGCAGCCCCTTCTCGTCATAAAGCAAATCACCGTGATCCACAGTCTTGGAGCGGCCTTTCAGATGCGCCGCGCAATCCTTCCCTATCCTCAGCAGTCTGTCCGCAAGCCCCTTGCCTCGTTGGTCGCGCACACGATCCAGTCGCTCGCGGACCGCCTCGGTCACTGCAGCCGTCATGCTCTCGCCGGTCAACTCGGCTAGTTGTGCGGCCAGCCGCTGCGTCCTTTCATTCTTGATGTTCAGCGCCATCGTGTTCCACCATTCCTTCCATTGCTTCCACCACTCTACCACAGAGACGGTTTCCCTTGTAACGGCGCCTTCAGGAGAGCGCCCTTCGCCTTTGACGTTCGGGCGCAAGTTGGGCCGGGCATTGTTCGGCGGCTGTTTCATCTGCGCGGGCATCAACCATTTCCTCAACCAAAACCAAATCGCGCAATACGCCGGGGCGAAAAACATCCCCCAACCCGGAAAAGCCCGTCATCGCCACCGGCATTGCGCTGGTTGCGGGCGGAACGAGCCCCGCTCTGGGACTGAAAACCGAAATAGGGTGCCGCGTCTTTGATCACGTTCCTTGGAGCCGTTTCGCCAGTCATTCACAATTTCTGGAGTGAAGAAGACCCTTAACAGCGGATGCATGACGTGGTCGACTTCAGCAAGAACATGGCGTTGCGGAGCGGCGCGCTCGCGTTGGCTGGTGCGGAAGGTAAACAGGTCAGCCGCCGAGCGTCTCCGCGTCGCACCAAGCGTCGTTTCTACGATCTCGGCGTTATAATGCCTGTGCTGCCATGCCTTCCCGCCAATACGCGCCCGGCGCACCGCTTTCCTCCTTCGTGAAATGCTTCTGGTATTGGGCGGGCGAACCGCGGAAGCACGCCAAAGAGCGCCTGATGCCCAATGGCGAGGCGTGCGTCATCTTCAATCTGCGCGAAGCGCCCATTCGCATTTACGATCCTGAAAATCTCGATCGCTACAACTCTTACGGGGCATCGGTTTTCTCCGGCGCGCGCTCGCAGGGCTTCGTCATTGACACGGAGCAGCAGGAGCGCGTCTTCGGCATCGAGTTCCAACCCGCCGGCTCGTTCCCATTTTTTCACGCGCCCGCATCGGAGACGGAAAACGCCTCGGTGCCGCTTGATTGCCTCTGGGGATTCGCCGCAGGCGAGATTCGCGAACGCCTGCTTGCAGCGCGCAGCGTGTCCGAAATGTTCGCCGTCGCCGAACGCGAATTGCTCCGCCGCCTCTCCCGGCCGCTCGCGCTTCATCCCGCCGTCGCGTTTGCGCGCCGCGAATTTTGCGCCGCTCCGCAAATAACCACCGTCTCCCGCGTCGTTCACAACACGGGGTTCAGCCAGCGCCATTTCATCCAGCTTTTTCACGAGCAAGTCGGCTTGACGCCGAAAGCATTTTGCCGCGTCCGCCGATTCCAAAGCGTTTTGCTCAGCGTTCACGGCGCAAAAGAAGCGGAGTGGGCCCAGGTCGCGCTCGATTGCGGTTATTTTGATCAGGCCCACCTCAATCACGATTTCCGCGCGTTCTCAGGCGTCACGCCCGGCGAATACCTCAAGCGCGCCACCCCGCACCTGAACCACGTTCCCATCGCCTAGCAGCCGATTTCGACGTAGACCGTAAACGTGGAGCCGCCGTGCTTTGCGTGGCATCTTTGCGACGCGGAGGATGTAACGTCCTTGCGGATTGCGGCATTAGAGCCGGCCTCTCAGCTTCTCACAGGTCAAATTCTTACAATACCCTCGCGGTGCGGTGCGCCATAATCGGCGTCGCAAAGGAGGCGAAATGCCTAACGTGAAAGCGATTCCCGATGGATACCAGCACCTGCAGGCGTATCTCATTATCAAAAATTGCGCGGAGGCAATCGAGTTTTACAAAAAGATCTTCAGCGCGAAGGAGCGGTTGAGAATGCCTCGGCCCGATGGACGTATCGGCCATGCAGAACTCGAATTCGGCGACTCCTGCCTGATGATGGCCGACGAGCATCCCGAGATCGGAGCTTATGCTCCGCAGCATTACGGAGGCTGCCCCGTCAGGATGCATCTTTACGTCGAAGATTGCGACGCTGTGTACAAGCGCGCCATCGCCGCCGGCGCAAAAAGCGAACGCGAACCAAAAGATCAGTTCTACGGCGACCGCATTGCGGCGGTGATCGATCCTTTCGGCTACGCCTGGTACATGGCCACGCACATCAAGGATGTTTCCAAGGGGGAGCTGGAGAAGGTCCGCTGACCGAGTCTGCGTCCCTTCACGTTGCCGCGGCGCAGCTTAAGCTGACAGGAGTCACGCCCCTGCGCTTGTTTGCGCCTCGGGGGCGCCTCGGCCGCAGCGGCCTTGCAGGCCTTTCGCGAATTGCTCGCGCTGCTCGGGCGTCATCGCTGCCCAGCGCGCGCGGAGTGCGCGGCGGCGTCCCCAGCCGCCTCCGCCGCGAATGCGCGGCCCGCGGAAAAGCAGCCAGCTGAGGCCGACGAGGCCGAGCGCCTGCCAGAACGTTACCGTGTGGAGGCCAAAAATCTGCGGCATCAGCCAGTTCCACAGAAAAAACACGCCGGCTCCGAAGGCCGGCAGCACGATCAGCAACAGGATCGCGACTTTCGCCAGAATAAACAATCCTCGCTTCATAGTTACCTCCTCAAATCGTCTTGAACTCTTTGTAAATTTCTTCCAGCCGCCCGCGGAGATAAATCACCGCGTAGTGTTTTCGCGAAAGCAGAGTGTTGATGCTGAGCCCTGCCTCCGCCGCGAGCTCCTTGAAGGAGCGCCCTTCGACTTCATGCGCGACGAAGACGTAACGCTGCTCTTCGGGAAGTTCATCGATCGCGTCCGCAAGCTCGCGCATCAGGACGCTTCTTGCGTAAGCCGCATCGGGACCCGCGTCAGCCGAAGGGAGCAGGTCTTCGAACGGAGGCTGATCGCTTGACGCGCGCGGCAAATCGGCGAATCGCGCCGGCCTCTTTCTGCGGAAAAAATCGATGATCCGGCTGCGCGCCACGCGAAAGAGCCAGGCGCCAACCTGATCGATCGAGTGCGCGGTGTCACCGGACGTCACAAACTGATAGAGAACTTCCTGCAAGATATCTTCCGCATCGAAGCGGTCCGGAACCCGCCGCCGGATGAATTTCGCCAGCCGCGGCCCGTAGCGCTCGAGGACGTCCGATGTGGCCGTGTCCGCGGCCACCGCCATCGCAATGGAGCCGGAAGCTCTCATACCGTATAGATATATCTACGCACGCGCCGGCAAAATATTTTCGGCGTTCGGTCAAGCAGGGACCCTCTGTCGCGATAAAAGGCGAAGGCCCTATTCGCGGTACAGAGCGAAAAACCCGTCCCTTACAAATTTTCCCGCATTGCCCCTGAGCGGGCTTGTGCGGCTAACTTAGCAGAGAGAATGTCGAACGCCCGAGTACGGGCGGCATAAATGAAGAGGCAAAAGTTGCGTAAACGAATTCTGATCGCCGACGATCACGAAGTGATGCGCAAAGGACTGAAGTCGCTGCTGGCCCTGCGCAGGGATTGGCAAGTGTGCGGCGAGGCGTCAACGGGAATGGAAGCGATCGAAAAAAGCCTGAAGCTGAAACCGGACGTCGTTCTGCTGGATGTGTGCATGCCGCAGATGGACGGCCTCGAGGCGGCCCGCGGTATCCTGCTGACGCGTCCCGAGCAAAAGATCGTGATGTATACGATTCACGGGTCGGATGAGTTTGCATGCGCAGCGATGCGCGCGGGCGCGCAGGCGGCGGTGCCCAAGTCCGAGAAGGCCGAGCAGCTTTTTCAGGCGATTGATGTGGTGCTGCAAGGCGAGGCGTTTTTCCCCGGCTTCGGGCGTTTGCAGAATTAGCTGCGATCCCCACGCGGTGTATTGAGTATCGTCGGTGACAGCGGACCGCGCGCTGTGCGTACAGCAATCGCAGTACGAAATGCCTCGCGGCGCGATATTTCTACTGCGACAAACCTAAGTTGAATGCTGTAATTGCGCGGCTTTTCAAATACCTCCCGTATTGCGCGTCGTCCAATTAAGTGTGACCCGCCCTATTAAGCGAAATGAACCAGACTGCGCGCCAAGGCGACGAGCCTGCTGTGCAGTCCGCAAGGATTCCAATGGAGGGTTCCACAATGAACCGTATTTTCAAGAAAACAATTCCGGCCGCTTCGCTAGCGCTGTTTTTTTCGGCGTCAATGGCCTTTGGCCAGACCGCGACAACGAAAAATATGAGCCAGACGAATGCGGCGCACTCGACCACGGCGACGACCTCTGACGCACAATTCGCCAAAGAGGCCGCGCAATCGAACATGTTCATGGTGAAGATGGGCGAACTGGCCCAGCAAAACGGCACCGGCGCAAACGTGAAAGATTTCGGCAAGCGCATGGTGACGGATCATTCCAATGCGGAGAACGACCTGAAGACTGCCGCAGCCAAGGCGGACATCGCGCTACCCGTCAAGATGAGCGCGCAGCAACAGGCTACTTACGACCAGCTCTCAAAACTGCGCGGCGAACAGTTTGACAAGGTGTATGCGAAGGACATGGTCCAGGACCACTCGAACGACGTCGCCAAGTTCCAGCATGAGGCGAACGTTGGAAAGGACACGCCGATCAAGGATTTCGCTTCTCAAACGCTGCCCACACTTCAAGAACACTTGAGACTCGCGCACCAGATGAACCAGAAGGTGTCAGCTATGACGACTCAGACCAGCAATCCACACAGCTGAGATCGAAACCAATAAACAACGCGCGCCTCGGGACGCCAGCGCCGGCAACGGCCCGGCGCCCCGACGCAGCAAACAATGGAAGGGGGGTTTTTATATGGCGGATATGAGCAGTAATTATGGAAACGTCGCGATTGTTCGCCGGCCCAATTGGGGGGCAATTTGGGCTGGAGTGTTTGCATTTCTGGCGATCTGGTCCGTCTTCGGAGCGCTGGGCATCAGCGTCTTCGGGAGCGTCGCTGCAACAGCGGCGCCGGGCGCCGGCGTCGGAGTGGGAATGAGCGTCTGGGCCGTAATCCTGACGATCATCGCCATGTTCGTCGGCGGACGAGTGACCGGCGGCCTGGCCGGCACCACGAACGGCCGCGAAGGGTCCGTGCACGGGCTCGTCATGTTCGGGCTGGCGATAGCCGCATCGGTGGTGATCGTCGCGGCTGGCGGTGCAACCCTGGCGGGAATCGGACTTGCCGCCATGCACCGCGTCTATCTGCTCGATATATTCTCCTATCCGGGATGGCCGCTCTTCGTGGCGCTGTTCCTGGGTTGGTTCGCCGCGATGGGCGGAGCAGCCACGGCACATAAGGAACTGCCGACGGCTGTTCCGATACAACAAGTTCGCCACGCATAATTAGAACTGGAGTGATGGCAGGGTCGAGGCCGCTTTCAAGGGCGGCCTCGATTTTTTCCGGACGAAGGCAGGTCCGAAACACGACCGGTTCACGGCTATTGGGCGAATGGAAAGCAAATCTCGCCGCTCAAAAGAGACCCGCACCCGATGATCGCGCGCGAACAAATTACTGAAACGGCTGTATAGACTGGCCCTCCATAGCGGCCGATATTTGGACCAGTGGCGGGCCCTCCCACAGTTGAAGCGGACATTCTACGGCTGGACGAAGTGACCGGCCAACGCCGGTGTTCCCCCTCGGCTGCCCTCGGAACAAGGTCCGAGACGCCACCTTATTCTTCGAACAGGAGCAAAAGCCATGTGTGATTACTCACTGATGGGAGTTCCGAACCGTTTGGCCAATGAAGGGGATGACCTGGTCGTGCACCGGTTTTCCACCGGAACAATCGGGTTGATTCCGTCGCGCACGTGTTCGCCACTAGCGACCACGCAGCAAATCGGATATCGCAGAGTATGGGAAGCCGTGAAAGATTTCTTTCGCGACGCTGAACCCAACCAGGCGATCGCCGTTTGTATCCCTCCAGGAGCGCGCCTTCTGGTGCGGGACATTCCCGAAGACTTGCAGCGGGCCTGCAAGGCGGGAACATCCGAACTGGTGACATTCACGCAGTTGACGGCCAAGGCTAATGCGCACCGGGACGCCGTGCGCTTCGACAACGGGACCGAGGCCCTCTTGCAGCGGCTCCACGAAGGGCAACGGGTTCGCGTGCTTCGGCTCTCCGTGGCGGAAGAAATCGAAACGCCGGTGCTGAAAACGGCAGGAGTCCGATAGCAGCAGAAAAAAGACACGCAACGCATTAGCGGCAATTTTAGAGCAGCGAAACAGAAGCAGGCGAAGCTTGCCGGCACTCTCCGTTCACTTTCATTTTCTAACACGCGCACAAATACGAAGCAGGCGCATACAACAAAGCGTTTTTCGCCTTCGATAAAAGGCCGTATTCAAAAACCCGTATATCGGCGAAAGATAGCAAGTGAAATCGCTCGGCACTCGTGACTGCGACCTCTTGCGTTTATATCGCGTCACGATAGTTACGTTTAATCACAAAGGAGATGTATATGGCATCAGGGAACACACAATTGGAGACCATCGAGGCCCGGACCCGTCCGAACTGGGGCGCGATCTGGGCGGGGACTTTCACCTTCATCGCGATTTGGTCGGTTTTCGGCTCGCTGGGCCTCGGAATCTTCGCCAGCGCCGCGAGCCCAAGCGCAAACCAGCCGGTAATGGGGATGAATGTGGGCATGGCGGCGTGGTCGATCCTCCTGACGATCATCGCGATGTTCGTAGCGGGAAGGACAACGGAACGTCTGGCCGGCATCACCACCGCGCGCGAGGGAATGTTTCAGGGAATGGTGATGTTCGGGTTGTCCGTCACAGCGGCACTATTGATCGTGCTGATCGGCGGAAACGCGTTCGGCAACACAGCGGTAGGCGCGGGACCTCACAACGCCTACATCATCGACCTCTTCACGTACCTGGGATGGACGCTGTTTGTAGCGTTGTTTCTGGGCTGGCTGGGGGCACTCTTTGGCGCATCGACCGCGCACAAGACACTGCCGGCTAGAACCGCGACGGTGCAGCAACAGGTTCGCCACGCATAACTCGGTGACGCGGCAGTGCCGAAGCCGCGGAATAAGCGGCCTCGCTTTCCGCTTTGCAGAGGGTCTTACGATCGCTCGAGCTTCGGTTCACTTAGCAAGACAGCGCGAAAATTGCTTTCTCCGGGTGGCGACTGATGGGCTGGTTCGATCACACGACTAGCCACTTGCTCTCGAGTTGGGGCTACTTAGCCGTTTCGGTCGCCCTGCTCGGCGAGAATGCCCGCCTGCCTCTGCCGGGAGAGCTGATGCTGGCGAGCTTTGAAGCGCATAAGCACTCGTCTCTGCAGATCCAGTGGGTGATTCTGCTGGGCATTGCGACAGCCGTGCTTGGCGACAACATCGGCTTCTTCGTGGGGAGGCATTTCGACGATTCGCTGGACTGTTCCTTGCCGGCTATCTCTTCTGGAGGCACTATAAACATTCGCGCGTGGGAAGTTGATCCACCGGAAGAACGAAACGGCGGGGCGTTTGCAGAAAGAGGCGGCGCGGGCCGCCTCTTTGCTGGATTGAAACGAGTGACCGACTGCCGAAATTTACTGCGTCACGGTTTTCGCCATGTCCCCTTCTTTGAATCCCGAGCCGGAAACGGGCGTGCACACCGAGGAGAGATCGTCCACATCGGTGACTTTCACCACGCCGATCGGCGTCGTCATGCGGCGGATCACGGCGCCCGTCGTCGGGTCCTTGATCTCGCGTGTAACGCGCTCGATGGAGAGTTGATCCCCCACTTTCACGCCGGCTTTTGCACCCACGTTGAGAATCACCTGCCCGCCGTCGACTGCCGCTACGAGACCGCTGACGCTGATGGATCGCACTTCGAATTTCGCGGAGTCTGCGATCAGCCCGGCGCTCATCTGGTTCACGGCCTGGCTCACGGCTTCGCCGATGATCGTTTGCTGAAAGTCGCTGCTGCCGAAATCGACGCCGCCCGCCCCGAACCCTTTCCAATTGCCGCCGCCCCCCAGAAGCGAAGTGCTGTCTCGTTGCGATTCGCCTTTGCCTTCCGCGACAGCCAGGATCTCGGCCGTATCGATATTCACGATGCGCGCGTCAAGCACCACCACGGCCTTGCTCTTTTTGCGTCCAACGCCGCCGAGGCCGAATCCTCCCAGGCCCGCACCGATGCCGCCGATATTCTGATTCTTATTGTCGTTGCCGAACTGCGTCACGCTGCCGACGATGATCGCATCCACACCGAGAATCTTTCCGATCTGCGCGGCGGAGGTCGGGTTGGCGCGATCGCTATTGGAAAAATTCTGCTCGCCGAGAATCTTGTCCAGCTGCTGCCGCTCGATCACGGAATACGTTCCGTCCTGCACGAGGCACTTTACGAGAAGATCCGAAATGCCGCGGCCGACGTCGACGTTGGTGCCAAAAAGCGCCGCGCTGTTCGTTTGGACTGTTGCGTAGTCGAAGTCGAAAACCGCAACTCGCTTTTTGCGCCCTTGGGGCTGTGCGGGCGCGGCCGCGGGACTTGCAGCGGGCGCGGCGCCGGGCGTTGGAGCCGCCGCGCAGGATGCGGGTGTCGCCACTGGTTGCGATTGAGCGCGCGCGCCCGATCCGGTTGCGAAGAAAAGGAGAAACAGAGAGCACAAAGGCAGGACTGCCCACGCAAGCTTCTTCATGAGTTGTCTCCGATGCGGAACTTGATGGCCTGGCCGCTCCAGGGGAGCGTGCTTGCCGCAAATCTTACAAAGAGAGGGCACGCGGGTCAACAGAAGCGTTGCGCCGGAGTCGCACGCGCGCCTGCCAAAACCGTAAAGCAGCGGTTTCGCGCTATGTGGGATTCCCCGCATAGCATCGCGCAAAGGCCCGTCTTTACGAACTTTTTATGAATCAGGAAGATGCAGTGTGGGGTGAAGACCCTATTGCGCAAATGCATGTGTGGACCGAGAGTTCTTGTATGCGGGATCACGCGCAGGCAGTCCTGATCGTAGACGACAGCGTGACCGTTCGTTCCGCCATTCGTACCTTCCTCGAAGTGACCATGCAAATGAAAGTGTGTGGCGAAGCGGCAGACGGACTCGAAGCGATTCAAATGGCGAGCGAGCACAAGCCGACTCTGATTCTGATGGACCTTTCGATGCCCTCGATGAACGGCGTCGAAGCCGCTTCCGTGATCAAAAAGCAGGCGCCTGAATCGCGCATCGTGGTTTTCACGCTTTATACGGATGCGATCGGCAGAGCGATGGCGAAGGCCGCGGGTGTGGATGTGGTCGTCTCGAAATCCGAAGGCGCAACCGGCTTGATGCGAGCCTTGCTGCCGCTTCTGAACGAAGATTCCCTGCTCTCCTAAGCTTCAGCCGCCCGGAGAAACCGGAAATAGGTGCGCATGTCGCTCGGCAAGATATACGCCTCCCAGCACGAGCGCCGCCCCGCTGAGCAAATGCCCGCTGGGGCGCTCTCCTAAAAACGAAACCGCCAGGACGATTACGACCGGCACCTGCAAATAGTTCACGCCGGCCACGCGTGAAGCGTCGATGTGGCGCAGGATCCAGTTGAACATGGTGTACGAAATCACGGACGCAAAAAGCGCCATGTAAATCAGGCCTGACCAGCCCACCCATCCGACACTCTTCCAATCGAGCGCCATCGACTGATGCACGGCCAGCGGAGCGTAAAGAATCGCGGCGACAACCGTCATATACGTATTCACAGAAACGGCGTCGTAATGCTCGCCGATGGCTCGCGTCGCGGCGCGTTTTCCGAGCACGGCATAGGTCGAATAGCCCATCACGCAGCCGAGCGTCAGCAGATCGCCTGTGTGAAAAGACGATTGCCCGGCGGCCCGGTCGGTTTCAAGCAGCACCACACCCGTGAACGAAACGATCATTCCGATAAGCTTCGCCGTGGTGAATTTTTCGAGTTTCAGAGCGCTCGCAAAAAGCAGCACGATAATCGGGTCGAGCGCAATCAAGATTACCGCGTGCGCGGACGTCGTGTAATTCAGTCCAACCGTGAAGCAGCCCTGGTTGATGGCCACACCGAAGAGGCCGAGTCCGAAAAACGTGAGCAGATCGCTGCGGCGCAAGCGAGCGCGCGGCTGCGAGAAATAAATCCCGAGCATGATCGCAGCCGCTAATTCTATGCGCAGGGAGACGAGCGATAGCGGGTCAAGGTGGCGCAGCGCAAGTTTGCCGGCTACGTAATTTCCTGACCAGATCGCCAGCATGATGCCCAGCGCAAACGCGATGACGCCGCGGCCGGGTTCCCGAGCAAGGGATTTTGCGGATGCAAGCGTTGAAGAATTCAAGACTGAAATATGTTACCCGAAAGCTTGCGCCGATGGTGAATGCGGGCGCGCCTTTTCAGCTGTTGAAACGCTGCGGCCTTCTTTCATGGCGTGATTCGAGTATATTGGGAGCCGCAAAAATCACGGCGAGGGATAGGCTATGCCGAGCTACATCGGCGCGATCGATCAGGGCACCACCAGCACGCGCTTCATTGTCTTCGATAAATCCGGCCGCGTCGTGTCCATGGCGCAGCGCGAGCACGAGCAGATTTATCCGCGTCCAGGATGGGTGGAACATGACCCGGAAGAAATCTGGCGGCGTACGCAGGAAGTGATTACCGATGCCATGCAGCAGCGGGCGCTGCAGCCGGGTGATCTAGCCGCGATCGGCATCACGAATCAGCGCGAGACAACGGTTGTGTGGAATCGCAAGACGGGCGAAGCAATGCACAATGCGATCGTGTGGCAGGATATTCGCGTGGAAGATGCTGTGGCGGAATTCTCGCGCGCGGGCGGCCAGGATCGCTTCCGCGCGAAGACGGGCTTGCCGCTGGCCACCTATTTCAGCGGGCTGAAAATTCGTTGGATTCTGGAGAACGTACCCCGCGCGAAAGAGTTGGCCCGGGACGGCGACGTTATTTTCGGGACGATCGATTCGTATCTGGCGTGGAAACTTACCGGCGGCCCGCATGGCGGCGTCCACGTCACGGATGTGACAAACGCCGGCCGCACGCAGCTGATGAATCTGGCCACGCTCGCATGGGACGACGAGATGCTCGCCGCATTTGAAATTCCGCACAAGATGCTGCCGCGCATCGCTTCGAGTAGCGAAAAATATGGCGCGGCCGCGCTTGACGCGATCAAGCGCGTTCCCATCGCGGGAATGCTGGGCGATCAACACGCGGCGCTCGTCGGCCAAGCTTGCTTCAAACCGGGCGAGGCAAAGAACACTTACGGCACCGGCTGCTTTCTGCTGATGAACACGGGGTGCGAGCCCATGCAGTCCAGGCACGGGCTCATCACCACGCTCGCGTACAAATTCGGCGAAAAGCCCGCGCATTACGCGCTGGAAGGAAGCGTGGCGATCTCCGGCGCGCTGGTGCAGTGGCTGCGGGACAACCTGGGCGTCATCCAAAAGAGCGCGGATATCGAGGCTCTCGCGCGCAGCGTGAAAGACAACGGCGGGGTTTATTTCGTTCCGGCGTTTTCCGGCTTGTACGCGCCGTATTGGAAGGCAGACGCGCGCGGCGTGATCGCAGGCCTCACGCGTTACGCCAATAAGGCGCATCTCGCGCGCGCAGTGCTCGAGGCCACAGCGTTCCAAACGCGCGAAGTCGTGGAAGCGATGGAACGCGATTCGCGTATCGCGCTGGACGTGTTGCGCGCCGACGGCGGCATGGTGGAAAACGATCTGCTCATGCAATTTCAAGCGGACATTTTGAACCGGCCGGTTGTGCGTCCCGTGGTGAAGGAAACGACGGCGCTCGGCGCGTCGTACGCGGCCGGGCTCGCTGTGGGCTTCTTCGAGGGCATCGAGGAGCTGCAAGACAATTGGGCCGTCGACCTCACCTGGGAGCCGCGCATGGACGAGGAGACGCGTGAGAAAATGTACCGCCTCTGGAAAAAGGCGGTCACGCGCTCGTTCGATTGGGCGGAGTAGAAAAACCCGTCAGGTGGGTGCTCAGAGGCGGTGGGGAACACTCTTTGTGACGGGCTGACCAGGGGCCGATCCTTTGTTTTCAACGAGATACGTCGAATTCAGTCTGACATCGAGTGACGGGCTGAGGGGGCGAGATGCGAGATGTAATTTCAGGCAGTCGGGTTTCGGCCCCCCCTGGCAAGGAAGAGTATCCGCCGTTTCAACACCGCTTCCACAGATTTCCAGGCTGCCCTCACACGCATCTTTATTGTTCCGGGCCTTCGCCGCCACGGCCGACGCGGCCGTTTCTGGGCGGGCGCGGCGCTTCGGCTTTCGCCAGCAGCGCATCGAATTCCGAGCGCGGCATCTTCAGTTTCTCCGGATGTGCATCGATCCACTTCGCAAAGCCCGCGAACTTCTCCGGCGTCCAGCCGCCTTCAAATTCCGCGCCATTGGCGCCGGTGCTGTTCAGCTCGAAATTGTAGGAGTCCTGCAGATTCGTAAATTCTGCGTTGGAGATCGCATCCTCGGCAAGGATCGCCGGAATGAAGATCACGCCGTCGCGCTTCGCAAGCACCAGATCGCCCGGCAACACGGTGGCGCGGCCAATGCGCACGGGAACGTTGATGCCCGTGAGCTGCATCTGCGCCCAGGCCGACGGGTCGTAACCGAGATAGAAGCCGTTGAGATTCGGGATCTCGCGATTCTCCTCGGCGTCACGGATGCCGGCGTAAAAAATGAAACCCGAGTGCGTGTGCGCGGCGATTCCGCTGCCGAGGTTCGAAC
>Ga0335074_10001543_pt1 | contig 31265 bp, 29 predicted proteins | sample Lox_Sample_23_FD_206715 | JGI IMG/M metagenome (GOLD analysis project Ga0335074, IMG submission 206715) | Soil microbial communities from Loxahatchee National Wildlife Refuge, Florida, United States - Lox_Sample_2.3 | ecosystem: Environmental > Terrestrial > Soil > Wetlands | place: USA... | reverse complement strand
ACGCCCGCGCTCGACCTGATGAGCGTCGCCGGCGGCGCCATTTACAAGCGGCTCGTGCCGCTCGTCGCCGGACTGATCGTGCTGGCCGTCATTATCTACTTCATCGTCCGGTAGCGCCACGCGCTGCGGCTTCATGATCGAGATACCGGCCGCGTTTGCGCGGGCTAAGTCCGCCGACGAAGGGGACAGGGGCCGGCAGTGGCTTGCTGGCCTGCCGGGCCTGGTTGACGACTTGCTTGGCCGCTGGAATTGCACGCCGGATGGCGATGTCCTCCATGGCCAGGTCGGAATAGTCGTCCCGGTCAAGCACAGCTCGCACGGCCCGTGCGTGCTGAAGGTGTCCTTCCCGCATCCCGGCAACATCTACGAGCCGGATGCGTACGCGGCATGGTCGGGCCGCGGTGCGGTCATGCTCTACGAACGCGACGACGAGTCCTTCGCGATGCTGCTGGAGCGTGCGCACGCGCAGTCGCTGCTGGGAATCGCAGATGCGGACGAGGCGGTCTCGGTCGCCGGGCGCCTGAGCCGCCGCCTCGCTATCGCGGCGCCAGCCGCGATGCCGTGCCTGGCGGAGCGAGCCTGCGGCTGGGAGAAAGACCTGCGCGGGGCTGCCAGCGAACTCGCGCGCACACTTCCGCCGCGGGCGATTGACAAGGCAGCCGCGACAGTGCGCGAGATCGGGCGAGCTCAGCCGGGCCTGATGGTCCACGGCGACTTTCACGGAGCAAACATTCTCAGGGCTGACCGTGAGCCGTGGCTCGCCGTGGATCCGAAGGGCTATGCGGGAGACCCGGCGTATGACGTCAGGATGGTCGTCGCGTGGCGGCCGCTGCGGCTTCTCGGACCACGTGACTTGCCGGGAGCGCTAAGGCGAGGCCTCGACGTCTTCGCAGACTCGGCTGAGCTAGACCCCGTGCGTGTCCGGCGCTGGGCCCAGTTCCACGCGGTTCACGCCTCGCTCTGGGGGCGCCGCCACGGCTTCCGCACCCCGGGACGGAAGTCGAGATCGGACCTCATCACCGAGTTTGCCGAGCGCATCGTCGGACCCCTCACCGAGATGATCTGACCCCAGTCGGATTGGTTCGGCTAGCGGGCCGCCTCGGGCGAGAGAATGTCGGCCAGGTTGTAGCGCACCGGCTCTTCCAGCTGGTCAAAGCCGCACGAGCGCGGATCGCGGTCATCGCGCCAGCGGATCCACTGCGCAGTGTGCCGGAACCTGGTGCCCTCCATGTGCTCGTAGCGCACCTCGACAACGCGCTCGGGCCGGAGCGGAACAAACGACAGGTCCTTGCCGGCGTTCCACCGGCTGCCCTCGGCCTCGCGCGGATGCCGGACCTCGGGCGGTAGTTCGCCGCCCCAGTTCCACGGATGGCCCTCGAAGCTCGTGACGAGCGGCTGCACCTCGGTAAACAACTGCTTGCGCAGCGCCATCGGGAACGCGCCGACCACGCCGACGCTCGCCAGCCGGCCGGCCTCGTCGTACAGGCCGAGCAGCAGCGAGCCGATGGCGTCAGGCCCGCTCTTGTGCAAGCGGTACCCGGCGACCACGCAGTCCGCGGTCCGCTCGTGCTTGATCTTGAACATGACGCGCTTGTCCGGCTCGTACTGGCCGGCCAGCGGCTTGGCGACGATGCCGTCGAGCCCGGCGCCCTCGAACTGGCTGAACCAGGCCGTCGCGACGTCCCGGTGCATGGTCGCCGGCGTGACGTAGACAGGCGGCGCGGCATCCGCAAGCGCTTCAGTCAGCATGTGGCGGCGCTGCTCGAACGGCAGCTTTGTGCAGTCGGTATCGCCGATCGCCAGCAGGTCGAAGGCGACGAACGAGGCAGGCGTCTGGCTGGCCAGCAGCCGCACCCGGCTGTCGGCGGGGTGGATGCGCTGCAGCAGCGCCTCGAAGTCGAGCCGTCGGCCGTCGGCGGCCGGGATGACGATCTCCCCGTCGACGACGCAGCGCTCCGGAAAGTTCTCCAGGACCGCCGCCACGACCTCGGGGAAGTACCTGGTCATCGGCCGCTCGTTCCGGCTGCCGATCTCCACCTCGGCACCGTCGCGGAAGATGATGGACCGGAACCCGTCCCACTTCGGCTCGTAGCTCAGCGGGCCGTCCGGGATCTCCTTCACGGACTTGGCCAGCATCGGGGAGACCGGGGGCTGCACTGGGAGTTCCATCGATCCATCATGACCGACGCGTCCGGCCGAGCGGTGGCCGACGGCGGTAACGAGAGCGGCCACGTTCCCGTTCTGGGGTTGATTTTCATGCCCTGCCCAGATCCTGGTCAGAACCCGCGCAGAAGTACGTCGCCGAGCCTGGAGGAGTCGCGGGCGAGAGTCGCCCGCGACCTCATGGAGGTGACACGGATGAACTGGATGTGGCTCAATATCCCGCTGATGGCACTGTTCTTCCTGGCTGTGGCGGGGATCCCGCTGTGGCTGGTGCTGCGGCGCCCGGATTTCAGCGCAGCGGCCGCGGGACGCCCGGCGGCACTCGCCGAGCCCGTCGCGGCCAGCTACGCGGCCGCGCAGGTGGGCGCCAGCCCGCATCCGGCGACATCCGCGGGTCGCCGCGAGCTCGTCGGCGCGGGTCACTGCGGCTAGCGAGCGGAGACTCTTCCCTGTACGGGGCTTCGGAGTTGGCGGCCGGGTGTGCTGACCCGTGGTCTGCTGATATGAAAGGCATCAACGGCCTCGTACGGGTGCCGGGCTCAGCACAGGCGCGAGGGAGTCGTCCATGAAGGTGCCGCTCACTGTCGGGGACTACCTGAGCCGCGGTGCGGCGGTCTACGGCGGCCGGACGGCTGTCGTCGACGAGCCGGGAACGCCGGGCTCGCTCGGCACGCTCAGCTACCGGGAGCTGGAGAGCCGGGCCCGCGGCATGGCGATGGCGCTTGACTCCATGGGCGTGGACCACGGCGACCGGGTGGCACTCGTGAGCCCGAACGCAGCCAGGTTCCTGATCTCCTACTTCGGCGTCAGCGCGTGGGGCCGGATCCTGGTGCCGGTGAACTACCGGCTGAACGCGGATGAGGTCAGCTACATCGTGGACCACTCCGGCGCGTCCGTGCTGCTGGTGGATCCCGAGTCGGAGGACAGCCTGCGCGGCATCAGCGCCAAGCACAAGATCGTGCTGGATGGCGCGGCGGATGCCGAGCTGTTCGCGCCCGCCGCGGACGGCGTGCTGCCGGCCGCGTGGGAGGGCGACGAGGATGCGACCGCGAGCATCAACTACACCAGCGGCACCACCGCGCGGCCCAAGGGCGTGCAGCTGACACACCGCAACTGCTGGCTGAACGCGGCCACCTTTGGCTGGCACACGGCGGTGACCGACCGCGACGTGTTCATGCACACGCTGCCGATGTTCCACTGCAACGGCTGGGGCATGCCGTACGCGGTCACCGGCATGGGCGTACCGCAGATTGTCGTCCGCAAGATCGACGGCGCGGAGATCCTGCGGCGGATCAACGCCTACGGCGTGACGCTGCTGTGCGGCGCTCCGGCCGTAGTAGCCGCGATCCTGACCGCGGCCACCGATCTGCGCGCCGCTGGCCAGCCCGTGCCAGGTGACGGCAGGGTGCGGATCGTGGTGGCCGGCGCGCCGCCGCCATCCAAGACCATCGAGCGGGTCGAGACCGAGCTCGGCTGGGAGTTCATCCAGATTTACGGGCTGACCGAGACCGCGCCGCTGCTGACGATCAACCGGGCACCTGCCGAATGGGACGGCCTGCCGGAGGCCGAGCGGGCCAGGCTTCAGTCGCGGGCCGGCGTTCCGGCCATCGGGGTGCAGATCCGCACTGATGACGACGGCGAGGTGCTGGCCAGGTCGAACCACGTGTTCGAGGGCTACTGGGAGCAGCCGGAGGAGACTGCCAGCGCACTGGCGGGCGGCTGGTTCCACACCGGCGACGGAGGCCATCTGGAGGCTGGCGACTACCTGGTGATCTCGGACCGGAAAAAGGACGTCATCATCACCGGCGGCGAGAACGTCAGCTCCATCGAGGTAGAGGACTGCCTGTACCAGCACCCGGCCGTTGCCGAGGCCGCCGTCATCGGAGTCCCGCACGCCAAGTGGGGCGAGACGGTGAAGGCTCTGGTCGTGCTGCGGTCGGCAGGCGGCATCACAGAGGCTGAGCTCATCGAGCACTGCCGCTCGAGGCTGTCGCACTTCAAGTGCCCTACCTCGGTGGAACTGCGCGACTCCCTGCCCCGCACCGCGACCGGGAAGCTGCAGAAGTTCCGGCTTCGCGAGCCGTACTGGGTGGGCCTCGACCGCAAGGTGAACTAGCCGAAAGGGCCGCGCACGCTAGCCCCGGCGTGGCGCTGGTGCCATAGTTCCATGATCGGGTAAACAATCGTATCGCGGGCGAAACATTATTTACGCGATCATGGAGTGCGACTACGTCGGCGACCCCTAGCAGATCAGAGAGGCCAGCCAGTGGTGAGTTCCGGGGCATCTGAAGTCGTACACGACGGGGGTGCCGGTCCGTCGGCAACGACCGTCGAGCAGCGCGGTATCGAGCACATTCCGAACGAGGAGCGGTGGGGCAAGCCCGCCAGCCTGTTCTGGATGTGGGCCGGAGCGGTGTGGAATGTCGAGTTCGTCATCTACGGCGCGCTCGCCGTGGTGATATTCGGGCTGTCGTTCGCGCAGGCGCTGCTCATCATCCTGATCGGCAACCTTTTCTATGTTCTGACCGGCCTGGCCAGCCTGCAGGGGCCGCAGGCGGGCACGACCACGTTCGCGATCAGCAGGGCGTCATTCGGCCCTAACGGCAACCGCATGCCGTCCTTCTTCAACTGGGTCACCCAGGTGGGGTTCGAGATCGAGGGCATTGCGCTGATCGTCTTTGCCGCGATCCTGCTGTCGACGAAAGCGGGTTACGCGCCAGGGACCGCAGTCAAGGTCGTCTTCATCGTCGTCGCCGTGGCGATCCAGGCGGTGCTGCCCTTCCTTGGCCACGCCGCCGTCCTCAAGGTGCTGCGCTGGCTCGCCATCCCGTTCATCATCCTGTTCGCGATCATGGCGGGACTGACCACCTCGAAGGTTAACCTGCACGTGCCCGCGCACGGTGCGAGCTGGGGCGCGCTGATGATCTTCCTGGCGCTAGTCATCTCGGCGGGCGGCCTCGGCTGGACCGAGAACGGCAACGACTACTCGCGATACCTGCCTCGCGGCACAGGCGGCAGGGGCATCGTGCTGGCGGTTGCTCTGGGCGGCGCCATTCCCTCCGCGCTCCTGGAGATCCTCGGCGCCGCGATCGCGACCGGCGTTCACAGCACCGCGACGCCGACGCCGAACACGCTGGTCTCCAGCTTCTCCAGCTGGTTCCTCTGGCCGTACCTGATCTTCGCGATCATCCAGCTGTTCGCAATCAACACTGTCGACCTGTACTCGTCCGGCGTCACGCTGCAGAGTCTGGTTCCGGGCCTTAAGCGAATCCACTGCGTGCTGATCGACACCGTGATCTGCGGCGGCGTCGCGGGTTACGCCGTGTTCGCGATGCGGTTCTACACGCTGCTGACGGATTTCCTGCTGTTCATCATTCTGTGGCTCGGGCCGTGGTGCGCGATCTACCTGGTCGACAGCTGGCTGCGCCGCAACCGCTATGACCACGACAGCCTGCTGAACGAGCGGCAGGGCCGGTACTGGCGACGCGGCGGCGTCCACTGGCCGGCCATCATCGCGCAGGTGGTCGGGATGGTCTGCGCTGCGCTATGGCTGAACGCGTACTCGCCCTATGTGGGACCGCTGGCCAGCCGCATCGGCGGCCCGCTCGGCTCGGACTTCAGCGTGTTCATCGGGCTGATCGTCGGCGGCGTGGTGTACTACGTGCTGGCCGGCCGCTCAGTCCGTGCGGAAGGCGCAGCGCTCACGGCGAGCCCGGCGCCAGCGAGCCCTGCCCCGGCGAGCCCCGCACCCGCGTCGTGACGGCTCAGCCCGAGCCTGATCACTGCCAACACGATCACCCTGCGCTGAGCCGGAGGCCGCCGCCAGGCTAGCGTGTGGCGGCGTGACCGAATCGCCTGCCGCGGTGCCGCCTGCTGAGGCGCCGCCTGTCGCTGTGCCACGCATTGCCATCGGGCCAGATCGCGAGAAGTTCGCGGTCGATGCCGTCACGGCCGGCGGCGGCGAAGTCGTCGATACCGGCTCGCCTGCGGATGCGCTGGTCTGGCTGGAGACCGACGACACCAGTGGTCTCCGGCGCGCCCTTGCCGCAACCTCAGCTCGCTGGGTGCAGCTGTCCTCGGCCGGCGTCGAGCCGGTGGTGGCCGCCGGACTGCTCGACGCCGGCCGCACCTGGACCTGCGCGAAGGGCCTCTATGCGGAGCCGGTGGCGGAGCACGCGCTGATGCTTGCCCTGGCCAGCCTTCGTCTGTTGCCGGAGCGGGTGCGAGCGTCGTCCTGGGGCCCTGAAGCGGGCGAGTCGCTCTACGACCAGCCAGTCACCATTCTCGGTGGCGGCGGTATCACTGCGAGCCTGCTGGCACTGCTCGCGCCCTTCCGGGTCACCGCGACTGTGGTGCGGCGGACGCCAGAGCCAGTGCCCGGCGCGTCGCGGACGCTCGCCACCCGCGATCTCATGGCGGCACTGCCGGGCGCTAAGGTCGTCTTCCTCGCGCTAGCGCTTACGCCGGACACCGAGGGAATCATCGGCGCCGATCAGCTGACCGCGATGGGGCCCGGCAGCTGGCTCGTCAACGTGGCGCGCGGCCGGCACGTGGGGACCGCGGCGCTGGTCGCGGCGCTAGACAACGGCGTGATCGCCGGGGCTGGCCTGGATGTCACCGACCCGGAGCCGCTGCCAGCCGGTCACCCGCTGTGGGCGCAGCAGCGGTGCATCATCACGCCGCACACCGCCGATACGCCGCAGATGACCAACGGCCCGCTCGCCCGGCGCATCCGCGACAACGTGGCGAGCTTCGCGGCCGGGAAGCTGCTGCACGGCTGGGTCGATCCGGTGGCCGGGTACTAGCGTCACATCGCCCGGACTGCCGCGCTGACACCACCGTCCGGCCCGATGATCGCGCCGTCCACGTCGGTCACCACGGCGCGGATCTGGTTGGCCACTGCGGTCAGCTGCTGTCCCGGCTGGCCAGGTACGCCGCGCCGAGAGGTGAGATGCGGTAGCCGACTTCCAGGCTGATGGTCAGGCCGAGCGCCTTCAGCCTGCGGACGTGCTGCTTGTAGTCGGGCCGGTCCCAGTCGAGCTGCGGCGCCAGGATGGCCGAGGACACGGCCGGCTGGCTGGCAATCTGGGTCAGCACCTCGGCCGTCCAGGGCCCGCGCTTGCTGGCCGCGTCCATCCGCGCGAGCCGGGTCGCGATGGCATCGGCCTCGCTCCGGGTCAGTGTCGCCGTCGCAGCGAGCTCGTCCCGCGGGTCCGGTCCGTCGACCCGGGCGAACCTGATCCGGTACAGCGGCAGCTGCGGATCGCCGCGCAGGTCGCCGACCAGCGCCTCGACCGACGGGAAACCGGCGTCCCGGGCGTCCGCGGCGGTGATGTCGGCCGTCCCGACGATGTCGACGGTCTTCGCCAGCACGATGCCGAGGCCGGTCCGGTAGCGGTGCCCGGTGACCACCTGGGCGCGCCGCCAGCGGCGGAATGCCATCGTGATGCTGCCGTCGGCCAGGCCGGTCCGCAGCCGCGGTTCGAACTGCATCCTGGGACTGTACCGGGGTGGTGCGCAGCGGCGGGCGCACCGATGATGGACGGTATGCGTGCGGCTGCCGATGAAGTGATCAACGAGCACGCCTTGCATCTTCCGGCGGCCGGGCTCCGGCAGCTCGTGGACTCCTGCATCGGCTACCGCCAGGGGGCCTGGGAGACGGCCCGGCATCGCGGCCTGCCGTCGCCGGGCCTGACGCTGATCTTCACGCTGGACGAGCCGCTCGTGCTGGCCACCCACCCGGATCCGGCCCAGCCGCCGTGCAGCTACGACGCCGTTCTGTCCGGACTGCACACCACGCCCGTGACTGTCGTGATGGACCGGCCGCAAGCAGGCATCCAGCTGTCGCTGAGCCCGCTCGGCGCTCGGGCGCTGCTGGGCTTGCCGGCTGCCGAGCTGGCTGGCCTCGATGTGAGTGCCGCCGAGGTGCTCGGCGGTCCTGTCGCCGAGCTGCTAGACCGGCTGCGGTGCGCGGCAGGCTGGGCCGAGCAGTTCGCGGTTCTGGATCAGGGGCTGCTGGCCCTGGCGAGCCGGGAAGCGGGTCGCGGCGAGGTAAGCGCAGAGGTCAGCTACGCATGGCGGCGACTGCTGCGGACCGGGGGCACAGCCGGCGTGCGCGAACTGGCGGCCGAGACCGGCTGGAGCGAGCGGCACCTGCGCGCGAGGTTCCGCGCGGAGACCGGACTCGGGCCGAAGGCAGCGGGCCGGGTGATCAGGTTCACCAGGGCGAGGTCAGAGCTGGCACGCAGGGCCGCGGCCGGAGCTCCGCTAGACCTGGCCGGTCTTGCCACCAGCTGCGGTTACTTCGACCAGGCCCACCTGGACCGGGAGTTCGGGCAGCTGGCGGGATGCCCGCCGACAACCTGGCTGGCGGAGGAGTTCCGGAACATCCAAGCCACTGCCGCCTAGCCGCTGGCAGGCCCCGGTCATGACCGGCAAGACTCCGCCGCCACAGATCTGGCCCGCGCTGCAGGGCAACTACTCGTCATTCGGGACCTGCCGGGGCGAGCCTCGCTCGCAGGCGAGGGCTGCACGCATCGCGTTATCATCACCTCACCTGGGACAGGTGGTGACGCGCGGCACGATGACGGCCAGCTACGACTTCATCATCGTCGGCGGCGGATCCGCTGGCTGTGCACTCGCGAACCGGCTGTCGGCTGACTCCGGCAACCGGGTCCTGGTGCTTGAGGCAGGCCGGCCGGATTACGCCTGGGACGTCTTCATCCACATGCCTGCCGCCCTGACGTTCCCGATCGGCAGCAGGTTCTACGACTGGCAGTACGAGTCGGAGCCCGAGCCGGACATGGGCGGCCGCCGGATCTATCACGCCAGGGGAAAGGTGCTGGGCGGCTCCAGCAGCATCAACGGCATGATTTTCCAGCGCGGCAACCCGCTGGACTATGCGCGCTGGGCCGCTGACGCCGGCATGGGGGACTGGGACTACCAGCACTGCCTGCCCTATTTCAAGCGGATGGAGACCTGCCTGGCAGGTACCGACGAGTTCCGGGGCGGCGAGGGCCCGCTCGTGCTGGAGCGCGGCCCGGCGGACAGCCCGCTGTTCCGCGCGTTCTTCGCTGCCGTGCAGGAGGCGGGCTACCAGCTAACCGACGACGTCAACGGGTACCGGCAGGAGGGGTTCGCGCCGTTCGACCGGAACGTGCACCGCGGCCGACGCCTGTCCGCTGCCCGCGCCTACTTGCACCCTGTCCTGCGCCGGCCGAACCTGACCGTCAGCACGAGGGCGTTCGTGACCCGCCTTGAGCTGGACGGCAGCCAGGCAGGCGGCGTCGAGTACCGGCATCGCGGCAGGCTAGAGCGAGCGCGAGCGGGAGAGATCATCCTGTGCGGCGGCGCGATCAACAGCCCGCAGCTCCTGCAGCTATCCGGCATCGGCAGCCCGTCGGTCCTCGAGCCGGCCGGCGTCCCGGTGCGCCACGATCTGCCGGGAGTCGGCGCAAACCTGCAGGACCACCTGGAGGTCTACATCCAGTACGGATGCAGGCAGCCGGTCTCGGTCGCCCCTGCGCTCAAGTGGCGGAACCGGCCGATGATCGGCGCCCGGTGGCTGTTCCTGCGCAGTGGTCCCGGTGCCACCAACCATTTCGAGGGCGGCGGCTTCGCCCGCAGCAACGACGAGGTTGCCTACCCGAACCTGATGTTCCACTTCCTGCCGATCGCCATCCGCTACGACGGCTCCGCGCCGGCCGGCGGACACGGCTACCAGGTGCATATCGGACCGATGAACTCCGACGCCCGCGGCAGTGTCAGGATCACCTCGGCCGATCCTTCGGTCAGGCCGGCGCTGCGGTTCAACTACCTCTCCACCGAGCAGGACCGGCGCGAGTGGGTCGAGGCCATCCGCGTCGCCCGCACGATCCTGAACCAACCGGCCATGGATCCGTATAACGCAGGTGAGCTGTCGCCTGGGCCGGACGTGCAGACCGCTGAGCAGATCCTGGCCTGGGTCCGCCGGGATGGCGAGACGGCTCTGCACCCGTCGTGTACCTGCGCCATGGGCACCGGCCCGATGTCGGTCGTCGAGCCGGACACTCTGCGCGTCCACGGCCTCAAGGGCCTCCGGGTGGTCGATGCCTCGGTCATGCCGTACGTCACCAACGGCAATATCTACGCGCCCACGATGATGATCGCCGAGAAGTCGGCAGACCTGATCCTGGGCAACACGCCCCTGCCGCCGGCCAGCGTCGCTTTCTACACCCGGGTCGGCGAGGCCGGGGACGGGGACCGCAGTCAGCAGCCGACCGTACCCGGCTGACCGTGGGCAGTTCGCGTCAGCCGCGCCGGTGACCGACGGCGCTGCCGCATCGCCGACCTGAATCGTCTGCCGGGTGATCCTGGGCATCGGAAAGCCGCTCCGACTGGCACCGGTCCCGCGCCAGCCAGCGACGACGAGTCAACTGCACGTCACCCGCAGAGCGCTGGACGGGATTCGCCATCCTGGCCCGCGGCCCGGTCCGCGACAAGCGGTACCCGCGGTGCTGCACACTAGGCGGGTGATCTCGTCTGATGACCCCCGTGACCCGCTCGGCCTGAGCGCCGACGCACCCATGCTGGCAGCCTGGCTTGAGTTCACCCGGCTGGCCGAGGCTGGCGGGCTGACGCCGATGGGTGTCCCCGGTCACAAGCAGCGGCATGACCTGGTTGGCACCGTAGTGGCCGGTGACGCGCCGTTCTACGGCGGCCTCGACACGATCAAGCACGCGGACTTCCTGCGCACCGATGCGGAGGCACGGGCTGCCCGGCTATGGGGCGCCGACTGGTGCCGGTTCTCGGTGGCCGGGTCGACGCACGGCAACCAGGCGCTCGCGCTGGCGGTCGGCCGGCCGGGGCAGGAAGTGATCATCAACCGGACACTGCACAAGTCGCTGCTACTGGGGCTGGTGCTGGCCGGGCTGCGGCCGGTCTGGGTGCGGCCGCAGATCGATCCGGCCTCAGGCTTGCCGGCCGGGGTGGCGGTGCAGGCGGTGCGGGAGGCACTGGCGGCGCACCCGGACGCGTGCGCGGTCTTCCTCGGCGACCCGACGTATGTCGGCACGATCAGCGACCTGGCCGGGCACGCGGCGGCCGCGCACGAGGCCGGGGTGCCGCTCATCGTCGACGCGGCCTGGGCCGCGCACCTCGGCTTCCATCCCGCTCTGCCGCCGCATGCGATAGCAGCCGGCGCGGACGCGATGGTGACCAGCGCGCACAAGGCGCTGCCTGCTTACACGCAGGGCGCGCTGGTACTGGCCAGAACGGGGCTGCTGGATGCGGCCCGGCTGGACCGGGCGTTCGAGGCGACGCACACCACCAGCCCGACCGGGTCGATCATGGCGAGCATCGACGCGGCCCGTGCGCTGCTAGCGGCGCACGGCGAGCGGCTGTGCGACCGGCTGCTCAGCGGGGTGGCTGCCGCCAGGAAGCGCCTGGCCGAAGTACCGGGCCTGGCCGTGCTCGATGGCGACGGAGTCGAGCCAACCAAGCTCGTCGTGCTGCTCGCCGGGACGGGCGCGAACGGCTACGCGGTCGAGACCGATCTGATCGCGGCGGGCATGCCGGTGGAGAGCGCCGACCAGGACACGGTGATCCCGATCCCCACCCTCGCCGACGACGAGGAACACCTCGCTGCCTTCACCGAGACCCTCATCGCCGTGGTCGAGCGACATCGCGGGACGTCGCGGCACCCGTCTGCTGCGGCATCCTGGACAGTTGAGCCGGAAACCGTGCTCGCGCCGCGCGAGGCCTTCTTCGCAACCGCCGAGACGGTGCCCGCGAGCGCGGCAGCCGGCCGGGTCAGCGCGGAACTCATCGCTCCGTATCCGCCCGGCGTGCCAGTGCTGGCTCCTGGTGAGCTGATTACCGCGGCCGCGATCGACGCGCTCCGCGCTGTCGCGGCTGACGGCGGCCGCATCGCCTACGCGGCCGATCCGACCCTCGCAACGTTCCAGGTCATCGTCGATCGCTGACCGCCTGACTTAGTTGAACGACGGCTCTCCGGCACAGTCGACGGCGTAGAGCGCGTCTACCGTGCCGTTCGGCTTCACCGTGATGTCAACCGGCACCAAGACGATGCCCGCAGGCCCAGGTATTTCAGGTAGCCGCGGGGCGTCGCCTTGGCGACGAGCATGAGGAGCTCGTGGCCCCAGTCGTGCAAGCGGGCGTCGAGAGTCACGCCGCTCGACGTCATCACCGTCGGCCTCACCGCCATAGACGAAGGACCTCCATAGCCAACTGACCCGAGCGTGGCGGCGTCGTCGGGTTGCCGGCTTCGGCGACGAATGAGCTGGCTCCCGGTGAACTGGCCGTCTACATGTGTAGAGTAAGCGCATGCGGATGACTGGGCCGTTGGAACGGGTGCTCAGTGCGTTCCTGACCGACCCCGTCGCGCCCCGTTACGGGTACGAGCTGATGAAGGCAGCCCGCCTGCCCAGCGGGACCCTGTATCCGCTGCTGGCCCGGCTTGAGCGGCATCGGCTGGTCGCGTCGGCGTGGGAGACCCCGCAGCAGGAGGGTCAGCGGCCGCGGAAGTACTACCGGCTGACCGGCGCGGGGATCCGCGTGGCGCGACTCGAGCTCGCGGAGGCCTCCGCCCGCCGTCAGCGCCCGGCGGCCCGCGCAGTCCGCCCGGCCCGGGAGAGCCAGGGATGAGGGCAGAGCGCGCGCTGCTGCGCATCGGCGAGTGCCTGGTGGGCCTGGCCCGCCGGCAGCTGCCGCGCCGGGGCCGCGAGGAGCGGTACCGGGAGTGGTTAGCGGAGCTGCCCGCCATCCTGCATGATCCGCAGACGAGGCCCGCCGCCGTCCGCGCGGTCCGCATGCTCGGCTACGCGGTGGACACGCCCCGAGGCGCAGTCCTGACCCGTATCAGAGCCCGACGCCCGCCCGGCCGCGGCGTGACCGTGATCGCCCGCGCGCTGCTCGCCGTTGGCATGTACGAACTGACGGTAGGCGTCTGGGGCGTCGTGCTGGCGCCCGGGGAGCCGCTGAGCTATCTGCGGCTGGCCTGGGGCGTCCTTCTGGTCGCATATCCCGTGAGCTTGCTCGTGCGCTCCGCCTGGCGCGTGAGCACGCTGATCGTTACCAGCCAGTGCCTGGCGGGCTCGGCCGTCAACTTCTGGGATGCGGCGCGCGCTCCGGCGGACTGGGTGAACTACTTCAACGCAGCGTTCCTGCTTCTGATAGTCCCCGCCTTGTGGATCGCGATATGGATCACCAGCAGACGGTCCCGAGCGAGGCAGGCATAGCTCAGACGAGGCCGCCCTCGTAGGCGGTGATGACGAGCTGGACCCGGTCCCTGGCGCCGAGCTTCGCCAGCAGCCGGGCCACGTGGGTCTTGGCGGTACCAGTGGTGATGTAGAGGGCGGCAGCAATCTCGGCGTTGGACATGCCAAGGCCCACCAGGCGGAGCACCTCGCGCTCGCGATCGGTGATCCGGGCGAGCTTCGCCGGCCTGGGGTCCGGACGGGGCGGGCTGGCGAACTGCGCGATCAGGCGGCGGGTTACGCCAGGCGCGATGATCGCGTCGCCGGCCGCGACGACGCGGATCGCGGTCAGGATGTCCTCCAGTGCCATGTCCTTGACCAGAAACCCGCTCGCCCCCGCCCGCAGCGCGCCGTAGACGTAGTCATCGTCGTCGAAGGTGGTCAGCACGAGCACGCGAGCCCCGGTGTCGCCGGCGGTGATCAGCCGGGTTGCCTCGATACCGTCCATGCCCGGCATTCGGATGTCCATCACGACAACGTCGGGGCTGGTGTCCCTGACCAGCTGGACCGCCAGAGCTCCGGATCCGGCCTCGCCGGCCACGTCGATGCCAGGTGTCTGCTCGATCAGCATGCGCAGGCCGGCCCGCACGAGCGGCTGGTCGTCGGCCAGGATGACCTGGATGGTCATCGGGCCGGGGCAGGCACCGGCAGCCTGGCGGCGACGCGGAAGCCGCCCTCGGGGCGCGGGCCGGCCGAGAAGTCGCCGCCCAGCAGGGCGGCGCGCTCGCGCATACCGGTGAGCCCGTAGCCGGTTCCGGCCGCGCTGCCGCCGTTGCCGCCGCTGCCGCTATCGGTCACCTCGATCGACAGCTGCCCGTCCTGCTGGTCGATCAGGACCCGGCACCGGCTGGTGCTGGCGTGGCGGACCACGTTGGTGACCGCTTCCTGGACGATGCGGAACGCCGACAGGTCAATGTCAGCCGGGAGCGGCTCCCGGCTGCCCTGCCAGTCCACGCTGACCAGCACGCCCGTGTCCAGGGCCGAGGCGGCCAGGCGGTCGACGTCGGCCAGGCCGGGCGCCGGGCCAAGAGGTGCCAGCCCCGGCTCCGGCTCGGCGCGGCGCAGAGCGGTCATCATCCGCCGCAGCCCGGATAGCGTCTCCCTGCTCGTGGCCTCGATGGCGGCGAGGGCCTCGCGTGCCTCGTCGGGACGGGCGTCAAAGATTCTGCGCCCCGATCCTGCCTGGATCGCGATGATGCCGATGCTGTGCGCCACCATGTCGTGCAGCTCGCGGGCGATCCGCAGCCGCTCGGCCATGGTGGCCTGCGCGGCCGCCTGCACGCGCATCAGCTCGGCGCGGGCCTGCGCCTGCCGGATTGAGTGTCCGATCAGCCACGAAATGATCGTGAGGATGGCCATGGCGATCGTGACAGTCGGTATGCCCGGCCCCGCGCCGATGCGGAGCGAACCCCCGGGCGACGCTCCCAGCAGCGGAATCAGCAGGCCGGCGCAGAGGGTCATGACGACGCCAGCTACCCACACCCTGCGGGTCCGTGTCGCCGCGATGTAGCAGACCTCAAGGCCTGCTGCGACGGCGAGCACGACCAGCCCCGCGCTCACCGACCTCGGCGGCAGCGCCACGCGGGCAACCGACGCGCAAAGCGTCACGGCCAGGGCCGCGAGCGGCCAGCGCCGGATCAGCAGGGCGGAGACGAGCAGACCGCAGACGAGTTCCGGGAATCCCCACATGACCATGGGCGCCTCCAGCCTGCCAGCTCATGCTCACCGCGATCGTAACCGCTTTGCGCTGCGGGGTCGTCTGCCCGCGGGCGTCTGCCTGCGGGCGTAGGCCGGCGGGCTACATCGACGCTGCGAGATGGGCCCGCGGGCCGACGCGGCGAACCCATGGACAACGGCATCTTTGTCGCCATGGACGCGACTATCGAGATTGACGGATTGCGCAAGCGGTTCGGATCGACGCAGGCTCTCGACGGGATGACGTTCACCGTCAATCCCGGCCACGTGACCGGCTTCGTCGGGCCGAACGGCGCCGGCAAATCAACCACCATGCGCGTCGTGCTCGGCCTGGACGCCGCCGACGCGGGCACCGCCACCATCGGCGGCCACCCCTACCCCTCACTGAAGAATCCGCTTACTCACGTCGGGTCGCTGCTGGACGCGGGCGCGCTGCAGCCCAGCCGCAGCGCACGCAGCCACCTGCTCTGGCTCGCCCACTCCCAGGGCCTGAGGGCTGGCCGGGTCGACGAAGTGATCGGGCTGACCGGACTGAGCTCCGCCGCCCGCCGCAGGGCCGGCGGGTTCTCCCTCGGCATGCGGCAGCGGCTCGGGATCGCCGCCGCACTGCTCGGCGACCCGCCAGTGCTGATCTTCGACGAGCCGTTCACCGGTATGGATCCCGAGGGCATCGTGTGGATGAAGGGCTTCCTGCGATCGCTGGCGGCGGAGGGCCGCGCGGTCCTGGTGTCCAGCCACCTGATGAGCGAACTGGAGGCTCTGCTCACCGAGGGTGGCGCGGGCCACCTGATCGTCGTCGGTCGCGGCCGGGTCATCGCCGACACCTCCGTTGCCGATCTCATCGGCGCCGCCTCTGGCGGCCACATCCTGCTGCGCACGACGGCCCAGGCTGACGCGATAACGGTGCTCCTCGGCGCCGGGGCTGAGGTCACCGCGACAGGTTCCGGCGTGCTCTCGGTTGCTGGCCTTAGTCCCGAAACGACAGTCGCGATCCTCAGCGGCCACTCGATCCCCTTCAGCGAGGTAACCGCGCACCGGGCCACCCTCGAGGAGGCCTACCTCGACCTCACTCGGGAGAGCGTCGAATACAGGGCCGAGGCGGCGTCATGACGAATAGGGCCATGACACCGCACCGGCCGGCGGTTGCAGCGACGCAGGAGAGCTTCTGGCATCTGGTGCACGCCGAGTGGACCAAGTTCCGCTCTGTCCGCGGCTGGGGGATCGCGATGCTGATGGCGATCGCGGCGATCAGCGCCTTCGTGTTCGTCGCCACCAGCATCGGCCGGTCATGCGGCACGCCTTCGGGCTCCACACCCAGCGGGTTTACCAAGGTAATCGTGTCCGCCTGCCCGCCACCGCCAGCCGGGCCCGGCGGTGAGCCGGTTAGCGACGCCTTCTACTTCGCGCACCAGCCGGTGACCGGAAACGGCACCATCACGGTGCAGATGACGTCGCTGACCGGCCAGGTCGAAGTCAGCCAGGCCAGCAACGGCGCGCTGCAGATGGCGCCCGGCCTGCAACCGTGGTCCAAGGCCGGGATCATCATCAAGCAGAGCACGTCGCAGGGCTCGGCCTACGCGGCGATGATGATCACCGGGTCTAACGGCGCGGCGATGCAATGGGACTACGTCAGCAACACTCCCGGCCTGACCGGGCGAGTGTCCGCGACCTCCCCGCGCTGGCTGCGGCTCGTTCGTGACGGCAGCACGATCACCGGCTACGACTCGGCCAATGGCACAGACTGGACGCTGGTCGGAACCGCGACCCTCCCGCGGCTGCCCGCCACGGTGCAAGCCGGGCTGTTCGCCGCCGCTCCGGGCAACCCGAATACCGGCGCTACCTTTACCGCCACCGGCGTCTTCCGCCACATCGGACTGTCGTGGTCCGCTACCGGGTGGACGGGCACCAATGTCGGCGGTTCCGGCCCGAACGGCGTGCCACTGCCCGGCAGGTTCCGCCAGCAGGCCGGCACGCTCTCCGTGACCGGTTCCGGCGACATCGCTCCGCTGGCTGGGAACCTCACCGTTCTGTCTGTTCAGCGGGCGCTCACCGGGACATTCATCGGGCTGATCCCGTTGATCGTGGTCGGTGCGATGTTCATCACCGGCGAGTACCGGCGCGGGCTGATCCGGGTCTCGCTGACCGCCTCACCCCGGCGCGGCAGGCTACTGACGGCGAAGGCCGTGGTGATCGGTGCAGTCAGTTTCGTCACCGGGCTGATCGCCGCGACCGTCGCCGTCGCAGTCGGCACGCATCGTCTCGCCAGGACCGGCATCCCGGTATGGCCAGTTGCGGCGCTCGCCGAGGCACGGCTTGTCTTCGGCACTGCGGCACTGCTCGCCATAGCCGCCGTCCTCGCGCTTGCTATCGGCACCATCCTGCGGCGCAGCGCGCTGGCGATCACCGCCGCCACCGTGCTGATCTTCGTCCCGTACCTGCTCGCCACGACGCAGACACCACAGGCTGGCCCCAGCGCCTGGGGAGAGTGGCTGGTGCGGGCTACCCCGGCCGCCGCCTTCTCAGTCCAGCAGGCGGTTCCGCAGTTCTCGCAGGTCATCGCCATCTACACGCCCACTGGCGGGTACTACCCGCTCGCACCGTGGGCCGGGCTCGCGGTCGAGTGCGCGTGGGCTGCGGCTGCGCTCGCCGTAGCTTTCCTCCTGCTCCGCCGGAGGGACGCATGAGCCTTACCGCTCGGGCAAGTCCGCCGCGTTACCTGCCAGGCGAGGCCCTGCACGCCGAGTGGACCAAGCTCCGCACCGTGGCCGGTCCATCGTTGCTGCTGGCCGGAGTCGTCGCGCTCACCGTCGCCGTCGGGGTGGCGGCGGCCAATGCGGTCCAGTGCAAGTCGGTCACGTGCGGGATCGATCCGGCCACGGTCAGCTTCACCGGGATCTATCTCGGCCAGGCGGTAGCCGCCGTCGCGGGGGTGCTGGCCATCGGAAACGAGTACAGCACGGGCATGGTCAAGCTGTCGCTGACTGCCATGCCCAGACGGCTAGCGTGGTTTCTCGCCAAGGCAGCGGTGCTCACGGCGCCGATGCTGCTCGCCGCAGCACTGGCAGTCGCGGGCTCGGCCGTCGCCGGGCTCCTTATTCTTCCTGGCCACGGCTTCACTCCCGCACACGGGTACGCGTCGCTTACCGCGGCGGCTGACCTCCGGGCCGCTGCCGGCACGGTGCTGTACCTGACGCTGATCGCCTTGCTCGGCTTCGGGGTCGCCGTCGCGGTACGCGATTCCGCGGCCGCCATCGGCCTGGTGCTTGGCCTGCTTTACCTGTTCCCGATCGCTGCAGCCGTCGTCTCCGACGAGACGATCGCCCGGCATCTTCAGCAGATCGGCCCCATGTCCGCGGGCCTGGACGTCCAGTCCACGATCGGGATCGCTGGCCTGCCACTCACCCCGTGGCAGGGTCTTGGCGTCGTCGCCCTCTGGGCCGTCGGCGCGCTCCTCCTCGGCGCACTCGTCCTGAGATTCCGCGACGCCTGATGAGTCATCCGCTGGTGATGGTTACAGCGCTGAAATACGGGCCAGGTACCGTGCTGCGGTGATTGCAGACAGCCGGATTGCCATCGACGATCCGCGCAGTCCTGACGTACGAGCACTGCTGGAACGGCACCTGGCATTCGCGCTCGGCCAGACGCCGCCGGAGCACAGCTTCGCGCTGGACGTGGACGGGCTGCTCGATCCGGCAATAACCCTGTTCAGCATCCGCGCGCAGGGCGGCCTGCTGGGCATCGGGGCGATCAAGCGCCTCGGCCAGCACCACGCAGAGATCAAGTCGATGCATACGGCTGAGGCGGCGCGCGGCCACGGGGTAGGACGGGCAATGCTGACCCACCTGCTTGAGGTCGCCCGCGCCAAGGGCTTCCGCAGGGTGAGCCTGGAGACCGGCACGACGCCGGCTTTCGCCGCAGCCAGGGCGCTGTACCAGCGCGCCGGCTTCGTCTCATGTGGCCCGTTCGCCGCTACCAGCCAAGCCAGGACAACCTCTTCATGACACTGGAACTCGACTAGGCCGGGTCAGCGCAGATCGCGGGCATAGAAGAGCTTGTCGTAGCGGGCTGGCCCGACGGCCACAAATCGAGGCAACCGCCCGTATTCGGTGAATCCCAGCGACCGGTACAGCCGCGCCGCGCGCTCGTTGTCGGCTCGGAAGTCCAGGGTCAGGATCTCGATCCCGGCACCGGTAGCACTGCGGACCAGCTCGGTCATCAGCAGGCGGCCCACGCCGCGTCCCTGGCAGTCTGGCGCGACTGCCACCTTCTCGATATCGGCGTGCGGACGAAGGGTAGGGCGGGCGTAACGCTGCCAGTAACCCAGCCCGGCAAGCCGCTGGCCGATCCAGGCGCCGGTCAGGCACGCATCGCCGCGCTCACTGGCAGCGGCAACGTCCTGCAGCAGCGCTGCCACCTCGCCGGGCTCCGGCGGATCCACCCACCCGAGGGCCGCGCCGCCGGCCACCAGCCGGCGGAGCAGCGCTGCGGCTTGTCCGGTGAACCCTGGCTCACCGGCGAGCACGGCGTCAACGTGGCGCACGATGGCCGGACCGCTCACCCGGCCAATCTAAACCGGCGGCGCGTGCGAGCATCCGCCGCGGCTAGACCTGAGCGAAAGCAATGCCGCAGGTTTCGGCTTCGCTGCCGTCGGCGCGGATGAGGTAGGCCTCGTACCCCTCTAGCGCCTCGATCATGCGGAGGACCTCGTCGCCGCCGACCGCGAGCGCCGTCGCGAGCGCGTCGGCCATTGGCAGGCTCGGCCCGGTGACAGTGGCCGAGGCAACTGCGGCCGCGGACCTGCCCGCCGGGCTGTACAGATGGTAGCCGCGCTCATAGTGGCCGGACGTTGCCACCGCGGACGTCACGTCCGCGATGATCGCTGCCAGGCCGTCGGCTCGCCACGGATGCCGGATGCCGATGCGCCACCCGCCAGGCTGGTCCGGCGGTTGACCGCACACTGCGATGTCGCCGCCGCCGTTGACCATCGCAGTGGTCAGGCCTGCTTCCTGCAAGGTCGTCAGAGCCCGCGCCACCGCCCAGCCTTTGACCAGGCCGGTCGGATCGACGCCAGCTGGTGCGGCCCACGGGTCAAACCAGCCGCACGTCAGCGCCGAGGCGGCCGCGCACAGGCCGAGGACCTCATCGATCTCGGGCGGCAGTTCGCCTGCTACCACCTCGCCTCGCCGCAGCCGGGAGACCGGGCTGTCGGGATTCCAGGTGCTGAATACAGCATCGGCCTGGTGCAGCTGTGCACAGGCAGCGCGGATCGCTGCCGCGATCACATCGCCGGGCTCATCGCTGACAACCTTGAACGACACGACCGTGCCCATGACTGGCTCGGCGTGCGTTGTCATGCCACGTGCAGCTTGTCCAGTGCTGCCTGCACCGACGCCGCGTACGCCTGGCTGGTGTAAGTGGCCCCGCTGACTCCGTCGATATGTGCGCTCTGCGCGGTCAGCACCTCGTTCCGCAGCGTGGGAATCGCCTGCTCAGCGAGCTGCTGCGAGTACTGCTCTTCGGTTGACAGGGCTGGCACTGACACGTTGATGATGCGGCTGCCGCGGACGGTGACGCGGACGGCCAGCTGCCCGTAGCCGTAACGCTCGGTGGCGCCGGTCAGGCTGCGGACCGCGCTGCTGCTGGCCGGGGTCGATCCGACAGATCTTGACTTCTTGCGGTCTTGCCGCCTGGCCGGCTGCGTCGGGCTGTCTTTAGCCGCGTGGGTGCCAGCTGACGCCGCAGGCGCCGCGGTCTGCGGGTGGGTATGGAACGACAGAATTCCTGCAAGTCCGGCAACGGTCCCGGCGAAGACGAACAGTGGCGCCCGCTTCATCCTTCGTTCTCCTGGTTACCTGCGGCGCCGGTCACAGCGCGAACGCCTCGTGATGAATGGATTCGTCTGCCACACCGAGGTACTTAACGGTCTGGACCAGGTCAGCAACGAAGCCCTCTGGCCCGCAGATGTAGACGTCGCGGCGCCGGATGTCCGGCACCATCTGGGCCAGCGTCCGCGCATCGAGCCGAGCCTGCTCGCGGTTGCCGACCAGCTCGTACAGCTCGCCACCCAGATGCCGGATCAGCCCGGTGATCTCGCGCCGCAGGACGATCCCGGCTTCCCGGCTGGCGCGGATGATAACTATCGGTGCGCTTCGCGACGGCAGGTCCTCAAGCAGCGACCGCATGGCGGTCACGCCGATGCCGCCCGCGATCAGCAGGGCCTGTGGCTGCTGCTGGGCATGCGCGGTAAACGCGCCGTACGGACCTTCGATCGCGACTCTGGTCCCCGGGGCCAGGCTGGCCAGCGCGCCGGAGTGGTCACCAACGTCCTTGACCGTCAGCCGCAGGTACGGTGGCCGCGGGAGGGCCGACAGGGTGTATGGATGCGCCTGCCACCACATGCGCGGCGTCAGGAACCGCCAGAGAAAGAACTGCCCGCCGGACACCCGCAGTTTCTCCAGGTTGTCGCCCCGGAGGATGACCGACACCACCCCCGGCCCCTCGGGCCGCACCTCTACCACCTCGAGGCGGTAGCGCAGGCTGCGGGCAATCGGCAGCCCGAAGCGATAAACGAGAACCACGCCCGCAGTCGCGATCCATAGCAGCGCCCAGGCGACCTGGGTCAGCGGGTGGCCGACGAATGACGGCCCGAGGGCGATGACGTGCGCGAAGGACATTGCCAGCGCCAGGTACATGTAGAGATGGATCAGCCACCAGCGCTCCCTGGGCAGCCGTCGCCGCACTGCCCGCACCGAGACAACCCCGATCACGCACATAATCGCCAGTGCCACCGTTGCGAGGAGGACATCGGGGTACTGGGTGATGAGCACATCGGCCTGACGCCCGAGCCCGCTTCGTGCCGCCTGCGCGTACCCGACCGTGATGAGCACCGCGTGCGCGATCAGCAAGCTGATAGGCCATGGCGCCAGCCACCGGTGCCAGCGCAGCAGGCCATCCTGGCCGAGAACGCGTTCGACGAACGGGATACGGCTGACGAGCAGGACCATGACGAGCGCAAGATAGGTCCCGACGAGCCCGGTGAAGCTGCCCAGAAAAATGACCGGGCCGCCGGCCGCGGCAAACTCAGTCCTGGTTTCGGCGGTGAGCGCCAGGCCGACCGAAACGCCCAGCCCGGAGCCAACTACGACCAGCGCCGCCCTGACGGCCGCCGGTCTTGGCGCAGGCCCGGCCGCCGGTGTGGCAGGGTGACGGTCGGGCTGGTGTGCGCCGCCTGCGGGGCGGGCCCGCTGAGAGGCTATGGGAGGGCTGCTGTACCTCGCAGCACGGGCGCTCATGATCGGTTAGCTTGGCGGGCCAAGCTGGCCATCGAGTGGACACCACCTCTGTGCTGGCTCTGAGCGGGTGCGCGCTGAACGGGCTGGCTGCCAGCCCGCCTGGCCGACATGCCACCAAGTTTCCGGTGCCAGCCTGGCGGAACCGTGAAGGTCGGCAGCCGTGCACCATAATGCCCGAGTTCTGAGTGTCATCGCAGCCGCTCATCTGCTTCGGTTGCCGCCGGTCCGGTGTGCGAGCGCTGCGCCGGCAGCGTGAGGTCACCCTGGCCGCTCTGTCCGAAGCCACCGGGATCTCAGTGAGCACCCTGTCGAGGCTCAATCCCGGCCGGCAGTTCCCGCCGCGAACCCGAGCCGCAGACGCACGAGGGCTACGAATGGGTCTACGTGCTCAACGGACACCTGCGGGTTGTGCTCGGTGAGCACGATCTGGTGCTGACGCCATGAGAGGCGGCCGAATTCGACACCCGGGTCCGCACTGGCTCGGCGCGGCAGACGCCGGGGCAGTCGAGTTCCTGACCCTGTTCGGCAGGCAGGGCGAGCGCGCGCACCGTCGCGCCCGTCCTAAGGCCGCCGGGTCGCGGTGCAACTGACCTCTCCGGGGTCAGCGCTGGCGGCCGAGCCAGAGCGGAATGCCGAGGCCGCCGGCTACGACGGCAACCGTTGCGGCAATGACACGGATAGCTGGCGACAGGACGCCACCGGGAAGCGCGGGCAGCTCGGCGATACCGACGGCCAGGGCGGCCAGCCCGATCCCGGCCGCGATCGGCGGCAGCTGTGCACGGAGGACTCTGATTCCGGTGCGGGTCTCGGCTAGGTGCACTGCCAGCAGGTAGCCGAGCAGCGGGACACCGAGCAGGCCGGTATGCCAGGGCGCGGATCGGTGCAGGACTTCAAGCAGCATGACGGCCACCGCCATGACCTCGGCCCAGGGCAGCCCGCGGATGACTGTCAGCACATAGTCGATGGTCCGCTTGATCAGCGAGCCGCGCGCCGCTTCGGTCAGCTCGCCGCCGCCGCCTGCCAGCAGCTGGGCCACGCTGGCAGCTCCGCAGCCGATGGCGACTATCAGCATGAGCCTGGTTCCTGCCCGGCCACCGGACAGCGGAAGGGCTGCCCAGCTCACCGAAACCGCCCCGAGCACGGCCGCAGCGGCCACCATGCCCCGCGAGCGCCAGGCGACGACTGCGGGGCTGGCAGACCGGCGGTTGCTCGCGATCACCTGCGGACCACCATGATGCGCCCGGCATACGGGCCGAGCGGATCGTCCAGGCTGCTTCGGCCGTCCCAGTGCACAACCGGGACTCCAAGCTCAAGCATGGCGAATCTGATGGCCTGCTGCTCGAGCCGCCAGACCCGCCGGGTGAGCGCGGAGATCTTGCTCCCGTCGTCGCCGGGCTCGGAGTTGAGCACGTCGACGATGACGACGCTGAAGCCACGCTCGCGAACGTCGCGCAAAGCCTCGACCAGGCTGGAATCCAGCAACGGGCTGAAGACCAGGATGAGCGCCCCCGGCGGCAGGGCGGCCCTCGGCAACCTGGTCAGGCCCGCTGCCTTGTCCAGGCCGCCAGGGCTCGCCAGCAGCAGGTCAAGCAGCCGCTGAAAGTGTCGCTCGCCCTGGCCGGGGGCGGCCCAGTTCAGCCGGCTCGAGTAGACGATGAGACCGACGCGATCGCGGCTTGCAATGTAGCGGGTCATCACCCCGGAAGCGCCGCGCAGCACCAGATCGAGCGAGGTCATGCCGGGCTCGCCGACGTCGGCCGTGGCGTCGGCGATGACGACGACACTCTGAGTTCGCTCGTCCGAGAACGTGCTCAGATGGATCGTGCCCCGGCGTGTCGTGGCCGGCCAGTTAATGCGCCGCTGCCGGTCTCCTGGCACGAACTCACGGACGCCGGCGAACTCGCCGCCTTCCCCCGTTGCCCTGGCCGGATGCTCGCCGAGCCGGCTCGGCAGCCGGCTCAGCAGAATGCGGCGGCTTAGCCCGGCAGGCACTGGCCGGCAGTCGATCCACGGCAGTCCGAGGCGGATCTGTCCTTCGGCCAGCCCGTACTGATCCCTGAGGGTCACCGCGAGCATGCCGATCTGCCGGCGTCCCCAGCGCTGCGGTGTAAACGGCAGCACGGCCTGCCGCGCCTGCCCGGCTGCCGGCCGGGCAGGCATCACCAGCCCCGGTCCGGGCATGATCGCGTCGCCCGGCTCGATTCGCAGGTCAGCCGCGTAGTCGCCCTGGCCGGTGAGGCCGATCTGCAGGACCGAAGGCAGGCCCTCAACCGACCCGCTGTCTCTGGGGTGCACCTCGACTGTGACCTGAGCCGGGCGTGGCGCGCGCAAGGTGGAGAGCAGCAGGGCTGCCGGCGCCGCCAGGCCCGCGAATGCGGCACGATGGGTGAGCAGGGCCAGCGCGAGTGCGGCCATCGTGACCGTAAGCAGACGCCCGGCATGGGCCGACAGGCGCCAGCGAACCGGGACCTGCCTGCTGCCAGTTCCGTACCCGTCGTCAGCCACTGGCGGCCGCGGCTCGGTCACAGTCGCTCCAGCCGGTCGACAATCGCGGTCAGCGTCCGCTGCGGAATCCCGTGGCGCATCGAGCGCTGCTCGGCAGGCCGATCGGGGTCGAGCCAGTACCACAGCGAGTCGTCCGGCTCGCCCGCCAGCAGCAACTGCCTGGCCGTCTCGGGCTCGGCATACAGGCTCACGCCATGCCGCTCTGCGAGCCTGGCAGCTAGCAGGTGCTGGAGTGTGGGCCGGAGGTCGCTGTCGTAGCTGCGCATGTTGACCGACGCATCGGCCAGGAGACCGCGTTTGCGCCAGAAGCCGATGTAGGTGCCCTGGCTGCGTCGCTGCCAGCTGTCGTCCCGGCTGGCGGCCTGGGCTCGCGTCGTCGGCACCAGCGCGCGAAGCAGCACGAGGAGCACGACTGCCCAGACAGTCACGGTTGCGAAAGCAGCGGCAGATCCGGCATAAGCGTAGGCAGCCACGGCGGTAGCGCTGATCATGATGACCGTGATGATCAGTTCCGGCCGTAGCGCCCGCCACCCGGCTGTTGCCGCGTGGGTGCCGCCGGCGCTTGGAGTCTTCGGACGGGCGGCGCCGGTGCCGGGCCCGCTCCTCATGAAGCCGCCCAGCTCGCCGCGGTGTCCGGCGGCTGGCTGACGCTCGCTCCGGGCTGCAGCTCAGCGGAGATAGCTCCCAGCGCCAAAATCGCATCCTCCCTGGCGCCCGCGGGAAGCTCGTGGGTGGAGAACCTCGCCTCGTAGAACAACAGGGTCAGCTGGCTGGCGGCCGGACCGTTCAGCAGGCCAGCGCGTGCTGCTCTGGCCAGCAGCTCGGACGAGGTCTCCGAGCGGTGTCTGGCCGCACCGGCGTTTCGCAGGCTTTCTTCCATGGTCAGGTAGCACGCGATGATCGCGGCACGGGCGTCCTCACTCGACCGCAGCGCGCGCAGGCCGGACTCGACGGCCTGCCGTAGGCTGCCGTCCTCCTCCGCCGCGGGCCGGGTGATGACCGTGGCAGCTTCCCGCCTGCGCAGCCTGGCGATCACGAAGGCGATCGCGATCAGCACCAGGGCCAGGCCGACTCCGGCCAGCTCGATCTCGCCCTTGGTGTACTGCCGGAACGGCGTCGGCGGCACGCCCGAGCTGATGTACGGCAGACCGGTCAGCGGGTTGCCGTAATAGTTCTTCAGCGACGGCCATACCAGGCTGGATAGGACCACCGCGACAACGACCAGCATCGTGGTAATGATCGTCCGGTGCAGGAACACGCGCAGCCTGGCGGTCATGTAGCCAGGTTCCGGGGCACGCTGCCGGATGGAGCGCAGCGTCAGCAGCAGCGCGCCGAGCACAAGCTCGAGGACCGCGGCAACCGGCCCGCCGAGGTTGTGCCAGGGGCCGTGCTTCGTCAGCGGAGGGCCGGCCGCGCCGACGGCTACGAAGACTGCGACCAGGACGAGTCCCGTCATGGCGGCGCGGCTGCGCAGGCCGGCGAGCAGCGGCCGGCGGTCACCGGGAACTGGGCGCGGGCTGGCGTTCCCCCTCAAGATCACAGTGTCCCCTGCTCGACCGATCCGGCGGTATTTCTACCACCTTATGCAGGTCGCTCAGCGCTGCCGAGGATTGGCGAAGCAGTGATATAGCTGTGACCCCGCGATTGCAAGCTCGCACGTCAGCCGCGCGCCCGGTGCCCGGTTGCGAGAGCCCGGATGCTACGGCCTGGCCTCGTACACGATGTTGAACGGAGTCTCGCTGACCCGGCGGAACCGGCTCAGCCCGGCGGTGGTGACGACGTCCCGGATCCTGGCCTCGCCCGCCTGCGCACCGAGCGCGAGCCCGACGTCCTGCGACAAGGAGGCAGGGGTGCATAGCAGCGTCGAAAACCCGTAATACGTCCGTCCGACCGGGTTGAGATTGTCCTCGACCCGGTCGCCGGCTGCCGGCTCGACGATCAGCCAGGTGCCGTCGGCCGTCAGGGACTGCCGGACGTGCCGGGCCGCGCCGGCCGGATCGCCCATGTCGTGCAGGCAGTCGAACATGGTGACCAGGTCGTATCCGGTCCCGGAGTACGAGCTGGCAGCCGCGACCTCGAACGTGACCCGGTCGCTGACGCCTGCCTCAACGGCGCGCTCGCGGGCGGTGATGATCGACCCTTCGTGGTAGTCCGAGCCGACGAACACCGATGCCGGGAAGGCCTCCGCCATCAGGATCGTCGACGCGCCATGACCGCAGCCGACATCAGCGACGGTCGCGCCCTGCTGCAGCTTGGCCACGACTCCGTCTAGCGCCGGCAGCCATTCGGCGACGAGGTGAGCGTTGTAGCCGGGCCGGAAGAAGCGCTCGCAGCCGTCAAAGACGTCGGTGTTGTGCTCGTGCCAACCGACGCCTGCCCCGGTTTTGGCGGCCGTTGTAATCCTCGCCGAGTCCAGCACGCTGCCCAGCGCGGTCTGGAACAAGCCCTGCAAGTACGCCGGGCTGGACTCGTCGGTGAGCGCGACGGCATGCTCGGGCGACAGGCTGTAGCGGCCGCTGTCAGGGTCATAGCTGACGTAGCCGCCAGCGGCCTGCGCATTGAGCCATTCGCGGACGTAGCGCTCTGCGGCGCCGGTGCGCTCGGCCAGGCCGGCGGGCGTGAGCGGTCCGGCGCCAGCCAGCGCCCGGTAGAGACCGAGCCGGTCACCCATGACGACGAGCGCGGTGTTCAGCGTCGCGCCGACCTCGCCAACGGCCTGGAAAACGAACCCCATCAGCTTGTCCATGTCGATGGCTGCCTGCGGTTCCGTCGTGGTCATCGCATACTCCTCCTCGGTAGCGACTGGTTTCGGCGAAAGTAGGCTGCCACCAGCCGCCATCGCTTCCGGGGAGGGCCCTAGTCGCGATCCGCGTAGTCGTGCGCTCGCACCGGGTGACTCATACACTCAGGCACATGTTGCTCGGCCGTGAGCATGAGCAGCAGGCGATAGCGCGGCTGCTTGCGAACGCCCGCGCCGGCGGTAGCGGCGCGCTGGCGGTCGTTGGCGAGGCCGGGATTGGCAAGTCCGCTCTGCTGACCTACGCGGCGGAGCAGGCGAGCGGCATGAGCGTGCTCCGGGCGCGCGGGGTGCAATCGGAGGCGCATATCCCGTTTGCCGGGCTGCTCGAGCTGCTGCGGCCGGCCCTGAGGTACCTCGGCAGGATTCCGGCGCCGCAGGCAGAAGCGCTCGAGAGCGCGCTCGCGCTGCGGCCGGCGAAAACGCACGACCGGTTCGCCGTTGGCGCTGCAACCCTGAGCCTGCTGGCTGAATATGCCGACTCTGCGCCGGTCGCAGTGCTGATCGACGATGCTCACTGGCTAGACGGATCGAGCGCGGATGCGCTGCTCTTCGCCTTCCGCCGGCTCCTCGCCGACCCGGTCGCCGTCGTCCTGACTGTTCGCGACGGTGAGTCATCGCTGCTGGACGGCGCCGATCTCGCGACATTGCACCTACGCGGGCTGGACCGCAGCGCGGCTGCGGAGCTGCTGAACCGCCACGGCGACCGGCTCGTCACCAGCGAGCTCTCGGATCGGCTGCACCGCGAGACCGGCGGCAATCCGCTCGCCCTGCTAGAGCTTGGCTCCGAGCTGAGCCGGCTGGCAGGCCTGGCGGGCCAGCCGCCCGACATGCCGCTGGCTGGCGACACCAGCGTCGCCCGGGTCTTTCTGAGCCGCTTCCAGTCGCTGCCCGACCACACCAGGGACGTGCTGGCGCTTACGTCCGCGATCGATGGCGGCGAGGTTGCGGTGCTAGCTCGCGCCGCAACCGCGCTCGGACTCGACCTGGCTGAGCTGGCGGCCGCTGAAACTGCCGGACTGATCACGGTCAAGGAGTCGAGGGTTGAGTTCCGGCACCCGCTCGCGCGATCCGCTGTCTACACAGATACGCCGGCCGGCCGGAGGCGGGCGCTGCACCGTGCGCTTGCCGACGCCTTCGCCGACGCCGATATGGACCGCCGCGCCTGGCATCTGGCCCTGGCCTGCCTCGGTCCTGATGAGCCGGCCTCGTCGGCACTCGAGCAGGCCGGGCAGCGCGCTGCGGACCGCAGCGCTTATGACGTCGCGTCGCGAGCCTTCGAGCGCGCCGCCCAGTTGGCGCCGGAAACGACTCGCCAGGGGTTGCTGCTCTACGCCGCGGCTGATGCCGCCTGGCTCGGGGGACTGGCCGGTCGAGCCGTCGCGCTCCTGGACCAGGCCGGCCGGATGACTCGGGCACCCGCGCTCATCGTCCGGATCGAGCACCTGCGTGGTCACATCGCCACGCGTCGCGGGCCGATCGCCGATGCTCAGCGCGTCCTGTTTGCCGCTGCCGAGCGGGCGGCGGTGATCGACCCGGAACGTGCCGTCCTGATCCTGGCTGAGGCCCTGAACGCGGCTTTCTACGCGGGCGATGCCGCCGCCATGCGTCTCGCCGCCGACCGGGCCGCCGCGATAGCTCCGGCGGGTGCAGGCGCCCGGACAGCCTTCTTCGCGCTGACCGCGCAGGGCATGGCGCTCATCTTCGCGGGTGACGGCGAGCGCGGCGCAGCGGCAATCCGTCAGGCCACGCGGACTCTCAGCCAGTCCGACGAGATCCGGGACGATCCCCGGTTGCTTGCCTGGGCGGCCATGGGGCCGCTGTGGCTGCGCGAGGAAGCCACCGGGCGAGACCTGGCGAGCCAGGCGGTGGCGCTGGCGCACCGCACCTCAGCCGTCGGTGTGCTGCCGTTCCTGCTCGCGCATGTCGCGACCGACGGTGTCGCGACCGATCGCTGGGCTGAGGCACAGGCCGCCTTCCACGAAGCGATCGGGCTGGCAAGGGAGACCGGCCAGCACACTGATCTCGGCTACCTGCTGGCCCGGCTTGCGCACCTGGAGGCCAGGCAGGGCAGGACGCAGGAGAGCCGGCGGCACGCCGCGGAAGCGCTGAGCCTGTCCCTCGATATGGGCCTAGGCGTGCCGGAGGTGTGGGCCGTCGCGGCGCTCGGTGAGCTAGAGCTGAGCCTCGGGCGTCCGGAGGAAGCGCTCGCGCAGTTCGAAGCCCAGCAAGCCGTGCTCGCGGCGCGCGGCATCCGTGACGCCGACCTGTCGCCGGTGCCTGAGCTTGTCGACGTGCTCCTGCGCCTCGGTCGAGGCCCCGCTGCGGCTCGCCTCGCCGCGGACTTTGGCCAGGACGCGACGGCTAAGGCGCAGCCGTGGGTGCTGGCGCGAGCGGCACGGTGCCGCGGTCTGCTCGCGCCGGAGGGCGAGTCCGAGGTCCACTTTGCGACCGCGCTCACGCTGCATGCCCGCACCCCGGACGGCTTCGAGACGGGCCGCACGCACCTCGCCTATGGCGCGCGGCTCAGGAGGGAACGGCAGCGGCTCCGCGCCCGCGAGCAGCTGCGCGCTGCGGCGGACATCTTCGACAGTCTCGGCGCCGAGCCCTGGTCGGACATGGCCCGCGCCGAACTGGCAGCAACCGGTGAGACCGCCCGTCGCCGTGACATGACGACGCTCAATGACCTGACGCCCCAGGAACTCCAGATCGCGCTAAGCCTTGCTGATGGCCGCACGACGAGGGAGACGGCGGCTGCACTGTTCCTGAGCCCGAAGACCGTGGAGTACCACCTGCGCAACATCTACCGGAAGCTCTCGGTCAGATCGAGGACCGAGCTCAAACTGGCAATGGCCCGGCTTGCGTCTCGCTGAGGTCGCCAGGGCGCCCGCCTCAGGTGATGTCGCGGCGCACCGTTGTCCGCGCGGCGATGATCAGCAGTACCAGCCCCACGCCGGCGACCAGCACGGCCGCGGCCGCGAATGGCAGCGGCGTTCCGGCGGCCGCACCGCGTGCCACGCTGAACGAAGCCTGCCCGAGTGCCGTCCCGCCCAGCGTGGTGGCCGCGGTGTACGGCAGGTACGGCCTGACGCCGGTGAACAGCCCGCCGATCAGCGACTCGATGATGATCCCCCAGACGAACACGGTGATGATTCCCGCCACCTGCGATCTGATCAGCGCGCCGAGGCCCGCGCCCGCGGCGCCGAGCAGCGCACCGGCCAGGAGGTGGCCAGCGGCGTAGCGGGCATTGGTCGCCACTGAGATCGTCGCGTGGTCGGATTGCGACAAGGCGAACCCGTATCCGACGCCGGCGGCCACCAGCCAGCCGACGAAGCCGAACACCGCGCCCGCGATGGCCGACGCGATCGCCTTGGCGGCCAGCACTCGCCGGCGGTCAGGCGTGGCCAGGTAGGTCGAGGTCACCGTCGAGTGCCGGAACTCGCCGCTGGTCACCATCAGGCCGAGGACGGCCGCGAACAGCAGGCTCCACACCCCGCCGGTGATGATCGCGGTCAGTCCCGCGGACGTGCTGAGCGGCGCGACACCCGAGGCGGCCTT
>Ga0335074_10001542_pt1 | contig 31279 bp, 26 predicted proteins | sample Lox_Sample_23_FD_206715 | JGI IMG/M metagenome (GOLD analysis project Ga0335074, IMG submission 206715) | Soil microbial communities from Loxahatchee National Wildlife Refuge, Florida, United States - Lox_Sample_2.3 | ecosystem: Environmental > Terrestrial > Soil > Wetlands | place: USA... | reverse complement strand
ATGGCCACGACGACGACACGGCCGATGACGTTCGAGGAGTTTGCTCAACTCCCCGAGCCGCAGGGGTTCCGCTACGAACTCCATCATGGAGAACTCGTACAAGTGTCGGGACCCAAGTTGACGCACATGCGCGTGCAGTATCGATTGCTTCAGATGCTGATGCCCGCCGCTGGCGATCGCGGCATTGTAACGCTCGAGCTTGGATTTCGGGCTGTTCCCGAATCCGAATACCGTCGCGCCGACGTCGCATACGTTACCAGACAACGATGGGACGCGCCCAGCGGCGAGGATTATTTTCGCGGCGCGCCGGAACTGGTGGTCGAGGTTCTCTCTCCTTCGAACACCGCGTCGGAGATACGAGATAAGCGGAATCTGTGTCTGGCGAATGGCTCGGTGGAGTTTTGGGTGGTTGATCCGCAGAAAAGAGAGGTGGACGTGCACACGCGCGATGGCCGGTTTACAACCTACGGAGCGGGCCAGCAGATCCCGTTGTTCTTCGCGCCCGGCGCCTCCTTCCCGGTGGACGCGATTTTCGCGTAATCTCTAAAGTTGGCAGACCAAAAATTGCAAATCATTCCGCTGGGCGGGTTGGGCGAGTTCGGAATGAACTCGATGGCCCTCCGCTATGGCGATGACATCATCGTAATCGACGCCGGGATGATGTTTCCCGACGCGGAACTGCTCGGCGTCGATATCGTCACGCCCGATTTTTCATTTCTCGAAGAGCATGCCGGGCAGGTGCGCGCGCTGGTGCTGACGCACGGGCACGAGGATCACATCGGCGCGGTGCCATTTCTTCTGGCGCAGATCGATGTGCCGGTCTATGGCACCGCGTTCACGCTGGCGCTGGTGGAGCGGCGCCTCGAAGAACACCAGATGCTCGATAAGGTGCGCCTGAACCGGGTGAAGCCGGGCGAGAAGCTGGAGATCGGTCCGTTTTCAGTCGAGTTTGTGCATGTCACGCACTCGATTGTGCAGTGCGTTTTGCTGGCGATCACCACGCCGCTCGGCGTGATCATTCACACCGGCGATTTCAAGGTCGATCCGACGCCGACCGATAACGAATTGTTCGATCTGCATACGCTGGCGGCCTACGGCAAGCGCGGCGTGCTGCTGCTGTTGTCGGACTCGACCAACGTCGACCGGCCGGGCTACACCGAAAGCGAGCGCGCCGTCGCGCCGCGCCTGGAAGATTTGTTCGTGCGCGCGCCGCGGAGGCTGGTGCTGACGTGTTTCAGCAGCTCGATTCATCGTTTGCAGCAGATTGTCGATCTGGCCGATGAATACGGGCGCAAGGTCGCGTTCCTGGGGCGCAGCATGATGGCGACCACGGAGATCGCGCACGATCTGGGCTTGCTGACCATCCCCAACGGAATTTTGCTGCGGCCCCAGGACGTAATGCAATCGAGTCCGAACAAGGTGGTGGCGATCGTTTCAGGAACGCAGGGCGAGCCGATGTCGGCGATGTCGCGCGTGGCCGTGGATAATCACAAATCGCTGTCGATCGAGCCGGGCGACCTGGTCGCGCTGAGCGCGCGCATCATTCCCGGTAACGAAAAAGCGATTTACCGCATGATGAATCACCTGGCGCGGCGCGGCGCGGATGTGGTGTACGGCTCGATGAATCCGCCGATTCACGTTTCCGGCCACGGCAGCGCGGAGGAGTTGCGGCTCGTGCTGAACCTGGTTCGTCCGAAATATTTCGTGCCGATTCACGGGGAATACCGGCAGTTGGCCAAACACGCGCAGCTGGCGCAGCATTTGAGTCACTGGGGACTGGAAGGAACCTTCGTTCTGGAATCGGGCGAAACGCTGGAGGTCGATGAAGCGGGCGCGCGCAAGGGCGAAACGGTGACGGTGGGGCGCGTGTGCATTGATTCGGGGACGCTCGATGAGGTGGTGGAAGACATGGTGATTCGCGACCGGCGGCATTTATCGGAAGACGGGTTCGTGCTGCCGATTATCGCCATCAACAAGCACACCGGAAAGAGCGAGGCGCTGCCGGAAATCGTGAGCCGCGGGTTCATGTCGATGGAAGAAAGCTCGGAGGTGCTGGCGGAAGCGCGGCAGGTGGTGCTGAAGACCCTGGAATCGTCGACGGCGGAGGAGCGCGGGGATTGGGGCGTGATGCAGGAAAAAATCCGCGCCGATTTGAAGAGATTCCTGGTGAAGCAGACGTCGCGCCGGCCGTTGATTATGCCGGTGATTCTGGAGATTTAACGGCCCATGCCGCTGTGGGCGCAAGCCCGATAATTCAGGACACTAAAGAAAGTCGCGAACCGCATGAGCTTTCACGCGTGTTGCAGCGGCGGACTCACCAGACGGCCGTAATAATCGTAGTGCCGGTCTTCCCGGTCGTGGTTCACCGGCGAGGCTGGATTGAAAACCATCGCGCTCTCAAGTTCCTGGAGCGGCAGGTTCACCCACACCGCTTTTCCGGACCAGGAAATCGATCGGACCGGCTCGGGAAACAGCAACACTGAGCGGGGAAAATTCTTCAACGCCACGGCGATATGATGAACGCCCCACAGCGTGTCCTCGATGATCAGGTCCTCAATTCTTCCGGCTTCGCCGTCCCTGGTGTGGACCATATATCCGATCAGCTCGCGAACGCTTCGCAAATGAGAACCGGGCCGCTTGATACCGGTTTCGCGCTGGCGTGCGATGGGCATGTCAGCTTCAAGGGGCGGGCTGGTCTGAATCTGCTGGCTGGTCAATCGCACGGTGAGCCGCTTGGTCTCCCAATCGCAAGGGCCGACCATAAAAGGCGCGATCAAGACGCTTCGCGCGCCGATAGGAGTCGCGGTCTCCGCCACCAGATAGTGAACGATCCAGCTTTCGTCGTCGAACAGAAAATCCCGAACCAGGCCCTGCACGCCGTCCGACGCGGCAATGTTATAGTCCAGCAGGGCGTAAAGACTGCGCAACATAATCCCTCGTGGACGGCCGGTTAAAAGCCTCAGATCTTTTGCCGTCCGTCAATTCCAGCGTAGAATCCGCTACGCCGCCGTTCTATAGCCTCGACACGCTACGGAACGAAGGGAAGGATCATTAGAAATTTCTTCAGCGCTGATGGTTACCCAGCCAACCCTGCCGATGACCGGAAGACTTTACCGTCACACCGCGCGCGGGCCACGACGCCGGAACAGATGAATCACCAGGAAAATCACCGCCAGCGCGAGCAGAATATGAATCGCGCCGGCAACCACGTGCAGCGCGGCCCAAACAATCAGCCACGCAATGAATAACGCAAAAAACAAAATGAGAAAAATGAAATCTCGCAGCATTTCGAGTCTCTCCGCTGGCGGTCACGGAGCATTCGGCGGGCCAAATCCCGCCCTCCACGCGCGGGTGACGTTACACCGGCTTCCCGATATCGCACGCGTTTTCAGACCTATGAGCCTGGAACACGGCGCCGCGCGGGCGCGCCCCGTTGTACCATGCGCGGCAGAGGAGATCCCCATGAGTTTTGATCTCGCCAGAACGCCGACTCTCGAAGCGGTGGCGACCTGTGACGAACATCAGCTGGCGCAGGATATGAAAAAACGCGTCGAAGAATCGATCGCCGCCGTGGAGCAGCAGAAGGAAGTGATCGAAGCCGCCGCCGCGCAACAAACCTCGGACGAACGGCTCCGTGTGTTGAAAAAAGCCGAGCGCGCGCTGAGCGTGCTGGCCAAGGTCTTGCGGGAGCAGGCGGCCGCGGCGGCGCAGACGGCGATCGAGACGCTGATCGCCTCGGCGTGCGCCGGCGAGAAACCGGATTTCAAAAAATTGCTGGCGGAAATCGCGATCGAAAGCCAGAGCGCGCTGGTCACGCGAGCCATCGAGCGCATCGTCGAGCACCTGATTCCGCTGGCCCAGATCGCGGCGTTGCGTGGCGAAGCGCGGAGCGCCATGACGCGGTCGCGTGCGCTGGAACGATTCGCGCAGGAGCGCGCGGAAAAAATTCTGGACCAGGTGCGCGACGCCGTCACTGAAGAAATGGTGCTGCCGATCGACTTGTCCAAAGGCGTTTCCGGGGCTCTGGTGGCGCGTGCGGCGGCGCTCAAGAAAATCGCCGTTCAGATTTCCGCCAACGCGGACGAAATCGAACGGGCCTACCACGAAAGGAAAAAACGATGAAAACGAAATTCAGAGCGTTGGTGCGCGATCTGGACGCGGCGGCGCTCGACGAGCTGCGGCGGTCGGTTGCGGCCGAGCTGGAGGGTCGCCGGCAGCAGAGCGCGATCAAGCTGGAAGACATTCATCCGCGGATGAGCGCCGAGGACAAGCAGCGGGCGATGCGCGAAATCGCGCGGGCGCTGCGGGGTGACGAACATGCGTGATCTGCGCAAGTACTGGCACGATGTGAATACGCTGGCCGCATCGCTCCCGGAGTTCGTGTGGGTGGCGGGCGAGGACGGCTGTCTGGTGGAGGCGTCGGCGCGCGTGGCGGCGAAGCTGCTGGTGGGGAAAACGCACCGCCTCGCGAGCGAAGAGGAAATTCGCGCGCGCGGCGAAGCGGACGCGGCGAGGAGTCGCGAGCGCCTGCGCGAAGCCCGGCGAAAGCGCGGCATCGAGGTGGTCGAGGTGACGGGCAAGTAACGGCGATACGATGAAGAAATGTCTCACGTCGTCGTGGTCGGCAGCGCCAACATCGACCTGACCACTTTCACCGACGATTTCCCGCGTCCCGGCGAAACCATTTTCGGGCGCGAATTCAACCTGGGATTTGGCGGAAAAGGCGCCAATCAAGCCGTCGCGGCGCGCCTGTGCGGTGCGGACGTTTCCCTGATCGCGCGCGTCGGCGACGATCTGTTCGGCGAAGCCACCGTCCGCAATCTCGAATCCTTCGGCATCGACGCCGGCCGGGTTCTGATCACGCCCGGCGTTTCGAGCGGCGTCGCGCCGATCTTTGTCGATGGCGAAGGCCAGAATCGCATCCTGGTGGTCAAAGGCGCCAACGACCGGCTCACCCCCGAAGACGTCGACACGAGCCTGATAGAACGGGCCGACGTCGTGGTTCTGCAACTGGAGATTCCGCTCCAAACCGTGTATCACACGCTGCGCCTGGCGCGCGCCCGCGGCGTTCCGGCGATTCTCAATCCCGCGCCCGGCCAGCCGATCGATCTCGCGGCTGCGGCGTTCGCCGATTTTCTGATCCCCAATGAAACGGAAGCCGAAGCGCTCACCGGAATCGCGGTCCACAACCTCGCCACGGCGAGCGAATGCGCGCAGGCGCTGCTCGGCCGCGGGGTTCCCCGAGTCATTCTCACGCTCGGCGCAAACGGCTCGCTTTACGCGACTCCCAACCACCTGCGCCATTTTCCGGCCTTCGCCGTAAAGCCCGTCGACACCACCGGCGCCGGGGATGCCTTCATCGGCAGCCTGGCGCATTTTCTGGCCAGCGGACTGGACGAATCCGAGGCGATCCCGCGCGCCAATCTCTACGCGGCGCTTTCCACGACGCGTGTGGGCACGCAGAAATCGTTCGTTTCGCGCGAGACGTTTGACGGGGAATGGTCGCGGGCGTGTTCAGTTGACGGAGTGAAGAAACCAGCGGTTCAGCACCACGTCTCGCGCGAACCATTTTGATCGAAGCAGGCGCGGGGCGAAATGTTTCAGAACATTTTCCGGGATTTTTGCTCCGGTGCGTTCGAGCCAACCGGGCGTGTGATGAAATCGTTTCGCCAGGCGCGCCGGAAATTCGGCAATCTTACCCGACTCGATCACGTCCGCCGCGATTAAGCCGGATTCAATCGCGGGCAAGATTCCTTCGCCGCTAAGCGGATAGGCAAGCCCCGCCGCGTCGCCGATGAGCAGCCAGCCGTCGCCGGCGATCCGCCGCGGCGAAGACCCATAAAGAAGATAGGCGTGGCCGCGCGGCGCGGGAATTTCGAAATCGACGCGCTCGCGTAAACATTTCAGAAAATCGGCAACGTGAGCCGACAGCCGGTGCGGATCGGCGCGGCCCAGGCCGATGTTCAGCACGCCGCGCTTGCGAAAACACCAGCCGTAGCCTTTCAGGTCGCGGCAGAAATAAAGCTCGGGCGTGTCGGCGCGGACGGCGCACGCGGCAATCTGCGCCGCGTTCATTTCGAACTCGACCTCCTGCGCCACGATCGCCGGCTCGCCCGGTTGTTTCGCGCCCACCAGGCGCGCCACGGAACAAAAATGCCCGCCGGCTCCCACCACGATTCGCGCCGCGATGGCGCCGTTGGCGATCCAGGAATCGCCGCGCCGCTCCAGGGTTTCGAGGGCCGCGCCTTCGATCCGGTGCGCGCCGCTGCGCCGCAACAGATAATGATCGAATTCGCGCCGGCGGATTCCGTAGCTGACCGGCTGCCGGTATCGCGTTTCGCGATCGCGCCCGCCGATCACGCTGGTGCGAAACGCGGTAATCGGCTGCAACGTTCCCTGCGAGGAATATTCCCCGGCATCGATCTCCAGAATCGACAGCACGCGCGGCGTGATCCAGCCGCCGCAGATCTTATCGCGTGGAAAAACATTTTTATCAAGAATTGTTGTTTCGATTCCGGCGCGGCGCAGCTTCCAGGCGCAGGCCGATCCGGATGGCCCGCCGCCGACGATCAGGACAGCGCAGGAATGCATGGGTCCCGGTGAGCGGGGCGATAAAGATGATCGCGCGTCCAGGAAAGCGGCCGGCATTGGGAGCCGGCGAAGACGATTTGAAACAGTTGCAGCGTGTTGGTTTCAAATCCGGCGATCGACCCGGCCAGGTATAATCGCCAGGCCCGCTCGAAGCTCGCGTCGTAGCGGCGGATCACTTCCCCGCGCGCGGCTTCGAAGCGCGCCAGCCAATGCTCGATGGTCTTGGCGTAATGGCGGCGCAGGTTTTCGGCGTCCAGAATCGAATAGCCGCGCGGCTCGAATACGCGCATCGCCTCGCGCAGCGAAGGAGCATAGGCGCCGGGAAAAATCCGCTTGCGGATCCAGCGGCTGAAATGGCTGTGATAGCTGCGTCCGATGAAATGCAGCAGGCCGCGGCCGGCGTCGCCCACGGCGCGGTGAATGACCTCGCCGAATTCGCGGTAATGCTCCGCGCCGACGTGCTCCAGCATGCCCACCGAGACAAAGACGTCGAATTGTCCCGAGATATTGCGATAATCGTCTTCGATAAATTCCACAAATCCGGTGAGATTTTCCTGCGATCCGCGGCGCCGCGCGTATTCGATCTGCTCGCGCGAAATATTGAAGGCTTTGACGCGTACGCCGTAATTTCGCGCCATGTGCAGCGCGAGCGCACCCCAGCCGCAGCCTGCTTCCACCACCGTTTCGCCGGCGCGAAGCTCCATTTTCCGGCAAATGTGATCCATTTTTGCGATCTGCGCCTGTTCGAGAGTCATGCGCTCGTCGGGAAAATAGGCGCAGGTATAAAGCAGCTGCCGGTCCAGCCACAATTGGTAAAAGTCGTTCCCTAAATCGTAATGGCGATGGATATTATCACGCGAGCGCCGCGGCGTATTGTTCTGCCACCACTCCATCCATTTCGATCCGAGGCGCGAATACCAGCGCGCGGCCTTCATGGTGCGATAGACGTCGATCAGGAAGCCGACCAGGTCGCCTTCCACCTGGACGCGGCCATCCGAGTAAGCTTCGCCGAAGCCGGTTTCGGGGTCGCGCAGCAGCTCGAGCAGCGTGCGCAGATCGCGCACCCGGACCCGGTATTCGACTTTCCCCTGAGCCGGCGGATATTCGCGCTCGCCGACGATCACGGCGACGGGCGCGGGCCCGATCGTTTCAAAGATTTTCGCGACCAGCCATTTTTCAAGAACAGCCCCACCCTCGCGGCTGCGATTCACGTTTTGCATAGGTGCGATCCCGGTCCCCGGCCGGTAGTCCTGCCTTTTGCCTATCACACTGAGTTAGATCGAGGCAAGTGGGGGATCGATTCGGGTGTCGCGGCGAAAACAGCGAGGATAAACCGAATTCGTGTGGCGTGCGCACTCTTGCGCGCCGCGTCGAGACTCGTCTCGACGCTTCTACGCGCGGCAGGAGGCATCGACAGGAGTGTCGATGCGGCACGCACGAGTGCGTGCGCCACGCTAAAGGAGACGGAAGTTCACTTCAATAGTCGCCAGGACGGGAACTGGCGTGCCGTCGGCGAGGCCCGGACTGAACGTCCATCGCGAAACGGCGTCCATGGCTCTTTCATCAAGTCCGAACCCGACGCCGCGCACCAGAGTGATGTTTCCCGCTTTTCCGTCGGGTCCGATCACGCAGCGGAGGGTTACGGTGCCTTGCACCTTCAGAGCCGCGGCTTCCCTGTTATATCCGGGCTCGACCTTCTTTTGCACGCCCGGAGAAACGATTCGGCCGCCGATTTTTTTGGCGTCGGCGCCGTCCAAAGCCGTCGGCGAAAGGTCGGCGATGTCCCTGACGCGAAATGCCGCGGCCTGCGCCTCAATCGGCTGGGCTTCGTCTTTGCGGCCGTGGCTGGTGAGAAACGCCGCGTACATTTCGCGCACCAGCGCCTGCTCCGCCGAGCCGTCTTCGACCGCCGACTGCGCGCGCGCAAACAGCGACTCGGCTTCCGCGGTGTTCTTCTGCTGGTCGCGAATTTCGGCCATCCACGCCAGCGCCTCGCCATAGACATCTCCCTTCGCGCCGGTATTGATCGAGCGCTGGATGTAGGGTTCGGCCTTGGACGCATCCTTGATATTGAAGATGCCCAGACGAAGCAGCGCCTGCGCGGTTTCCGGGCGATCGCCGAGCGCGACGGCCTGTTCATAATAATCTCTGGATCGCTCCGTCGCGGTGCCGGCGGCGCCGGCGCCTTGACTGGTAAGGTGTTCCCAGTTGAGATCGCCGAGCTTCACCAGGCCGTCGGCGTAGGTCGGGCTCTGTTTCCCGGCCACGCCGGCGCGCACCTGAAGCGAAGCTTCGAGCATTTTCTGCGCGGCGTCGTATTGGCGGTTCTTGATGAATCCTTCCGCTGCGCGATCGAGCATTTCGAAATTATTCTGGCTGGTGGCGACGCGAATGGTGTTCTCCACATCGGCGGGAGGGGTTGTGTCCTGCGCGTGAATGGCGGCCAGCGGCGTAACGATCGCGGCGGCGGCAACGGCACTCAATGCGATCGCAAATCGGCCTGGCGTTTTGCGGGAAATTCGCGAATCGAGAATCGCGGCGAGGCGCGTTTCCAGCTGCGAAGGCTGGGCCATCGCGATTGCCGCGAGCGCCGCCGGAGCGGGCGCGGCCGTAGAGCGCGCGACGTCCAGCAAATGGCGCGCGTATTCGGTGGCGCTGGCGCCCAATTCGAGCACCAGATCGTCGGCCGCACGCTCGCGCATTTTCAAAAATTCACGCCAGGCAAACCACGCCAGCGGATTCCACCAATAGAGACTCACCGCCAGCCGGGCGAGGATTTGCGTCGCGACGTCGCCGCGGCGCACGTGCGCCAGCTCATGCAGCAGCACCGCGCGGCGTTTTTCCGCGCTCCATTGCGATGCGCTCGCGGGAAGAAAAATAGTGGGACGGCGCAAGCCCGCCGTCATGGGCATGGAGCCGGCGGATGTTTCGCGCAAATCGACCGCGCGGCGCAGGCCGATCTCGCGCGCAAGTTGTGTCATCTCAGAACCGGCCGCGACGCTTGAACGCGACCGCAGCCGCATGACCGCGGCGCAGGCGAGCACCATGCGGGCACAGCCGAGGGTCGCGCCGATGGCCCAGAGAATCGCAAAAATGTTTGTGAAACTACGCGGCGTCCGCGCCGGGTTCACGCGGCCGGCGCGCGTGGGCGGGGTTGGAGTAATATCCGCGCGCGCCGTCGCGTCGGCGGTGAAGGTGACCACCGGCGCCAGCATTTTTTCCGCGGGCGCGAAATGCATCGACGGCAGCGAAACGCTCAAGAACGGAAGCGCCAGGAGTCCGGCAAGCGCCGCGGTCCAGGCCAGGTGCCGCGCGGCGGCGGATTTTTTTCGCAGCATCCAGCCGAGAACCACCGCGGCGCCGAGCAGCGCCAGGCTTTTCACCGCGATTTGCGCTAAAGTCGCGTTCATTTACTTACCCTCCTTCTTGGCCTCTTCGATCATGCGGCCCATGCGGTCGAGGTCTTCCGGCGTCAGGCGGCGCGAAGAAACGTCCAGCAGCGCGGCCATCGCCTGCTCGGGTGAGCCGGCGAAAAACGTTTCGAGCAGATGTTTCACCGCGTGCCGTTTGGCTTTGTCGCGCGGCACGGTGGGGGCGTAAACGTACTTCAAATTCTCGGTTTCATGGCGGACATGGCCTTTTTCTTCGAGAATCCGCAGCATGGCGCGGACGGCGGAATAGCTGGGAGGGTCCTCCATGGCGGCCAGAACGTCGGCGGCGGAGGCTTGGCCGCGCTGGTAGAGAATATCCAGAATCTGGCGCTCGCGGCGGCTCAGCTTGAGGCTTGGCATGCTAAACACTTAGCACTAGCCGCCACAGGAGTCAAGCAAAAGGTAGTGTCTGAAATCTACGTTGATTTGCAACGCGCCCCCCTGGCCATGACTGGCGGGGGATAGCGCGCGTTACAGCCCCGCCAGTAATGGCGGGGGCTCTCCCATTTTTAGCGGCCAACGCAGATTTCAGACACTACCAAGCAAAAAGGATTCACGATTCAGCATCAAGAAACCTGAAGGCCGCCGCGTTATGGTCCGCTCGCGGCCGTCAGGCCTTTATCCTGAGTCCTGAATACGGTTTTTTTACGGTTTCGCCGACGCGCTGCTGCCGCTGCCGCGCGGCTGTTGCACCTTCGGCGAGGCGAGATAGCCGACAATCAGGTCTTTCTTGATGTCATTGACCACCAGCTCGTAGGTTTGCGTGGCGCGAGCCAGAATGAACTGTACCGGTTCATTAATGGTCCGGTCCTTCTTTTCAAACGTCTTGTCGTCGGCGGTGACGTAAATGGTGTACTGGTTGTGCTTCGGATCAGCCTTGGCCAGGCGGACCATCAGGTCGCCGACGCGCTCCGGCTTCTTGGTTTTGGCGATCTTAAATTCGGTGTAATTGCGCTCGCCCAATTCGCGCAGCGCCGCCAGTTCCTTCCCGTTCGTCGCGATCAGTCCGCTTTGCACCCCCAGATCGCCGCGCGCGCTCTTCAGGTCCGCGATGGTCTTTTCGAGATCGGTTCGCGTTTTGGCGACGTCGGTTTTGACGTTGCTCACTTCGCCGGACACCTCCCCGATTTTGGCGTTGGCGTTGCTCGCGTCGCTCTTCACCTGGGAAACTTCGTTGCCCACGCTGGCGATCTGCCTGCTTTGCTCATCCTGCGCTTTCTGCAACCGGGCGGCCACCTGGTCGGCGTGCTGCAACGCGGCGGCCTTGGCTTCGCCGCTTAACTGCGCGGCCTGGGTACGCGCCTTGGCCAGATCCTTTTCGAGATTCTCGATGTTGCGGCGGCTGGTGGCCACGCTGACGCTTGATTCCTCGCTGAGCTTGGAAATCTGCGCGGCGAGAGAATCGCGGGTATCGGCGATATCGGAGCGTAGCTGGTTGATCTGATAAAAAAGATAAACGCATGCGCCCACCAGGGCGATGACCGCCCCGAACAAAATCGGGATCTTGATGCCCGACGAGGGGGCCTGGACGACGATCGGCTGCTGCGGCTGGTACTGCTGCTGCGGTTGCGGCGGCGGTGCGGGTGCGCCGCTTCCGGCGCCGGTTCCCATGTTTGTCGTACTGCGATTATCCTGGGGAAACAACATTTTATGCAACCTCTGTCAAAAGTATTCTAGCAGCTTACCATCCATAAAGATGTAAGGACGTGTCACGCCGGTTACAAAAACTTGCGGCGCGGCAGTTACCATTTTGCCGTAACGTTCAGCCGGCTTTAGGCGACGGACTGAACCAGTCCCTGAGCTATAATTCATGTGGAGGCGAATGAGCAAAGAAGACAGCATTGAAGTCACAGGAACAGTAGTCGAAAAATTTCCCAGCGGATTATTCAGCGTGCAACTTGACCAGGAACGGACGGTGCTTGCGCACCTGGCCGGCAAATTGCGCAGAAATCGAATCCGCGTGCTGGCCGGCGACCGGGTCACGTTGGAGCTCTCTCCCTACGATCTGACCAAGGGCCGTATCACCTACCGCCACAAATAAAGATTTATCGCCCGCTCGATCAGCTTTTTAGCGCCTGGGGCGGGGAGTGTCTTTGGGCATCGCTCCTATAATCGGGGCAAATGCCAACCACCGTCCGAAGGCGCCAGAATCCGGAGGAAAATGACTTGTTGCGCCGGCTTAGCGAGCGCGTGGTGGGGCAATCGCGCGCCCTGGAGCAGATCGTCCCTTATGTGCAGATGTTTCAAGCCGAGCTTTCGCCGGAAGGCCGTCCCGCCGGGGTTTTTTTATTGCTGGGTCCGACTGGAACAGGAAAAACGCGAACCGTGGAGGCGCTGGCCGAGGTTCTGCACGGCAGCCACAGAAATATTCTGAAAGTCGATTGCGGCGAATTTCAGATGGAACACGAAGTGGCCAAACTGATCGGCGCTCCACCGGGGTATCTGGGGCATCGCGAAACCACGCCGATGCTGACGCAGCAGAAATTGGGCGCCATCGCCAGCGAGCGCAGCGGCCTGGCCCTGGTGCTGTTCGACGAGATCGAAAAAGCCGCGCCGAGCATGACCAGGCTGCTGCTGGGCGTGCTCGACAAGGCGATTTTGCGCCTGGGCGATAACACCACGGTCAATTTCGAGCGGACCCTTATTTTTTTGACCAGCAATCTGGGTGCGCGCGAGATGCGCCGGGAGATGGCGCCGGATTTTGGTTTTGAAGCGCTGCGGCCGGCGCGCGGCGAAGCGGCGAAATTAGCGGCCATCGGCATGGGCGCGGTGAAGCGGAAATTCGCGCCGGAATTTGTGAACCGCATCGACGCGGTGATCACCTACCGCCCGCTAAATGCGGCGTCGCTGCGGGTGATCGTCGATCAGCAGATCGCCGAACTGGAGCGGCACATTGAGAATCGGCTGGCCGAGCGGGCATTTGAACTGTTCGTCGCGCAGGAAGCACGCGAGTTTCTGCTCGAAAAAGGAACCAGCTCCGAATACGGGGCGCGCGAGCTGAAACGCACCATTCTGAGGCACCTGACGCAGCCTCTGGCGGCCATGGTCGCGGGAGGCAAAATCGAAGCCGGCGCGGAAGTGCGCGTGGCGGTCGAGGGCGACCGTCTGGAAATCGGCGTCGAGTAGCACGCGAACTGCGAATCCGCCGCATGGACGGCGGACTTCAGTCCGCGCGGGGCTTCAGCCCCGCTTCCGGGTTACGGAGCTAAAGCTCCGCGCGGGATGAATCCCGCCCTCCGATATTGTGTGGGTGGGATAGGCTCCCACTGATTTCGGGGACGGGAGACTAGCCTCCGCGCAGCAGACGCATCGCTTCGTTCATGGCCGCCGCTTCTTTCACGGCGCGTCCGCCGTTCCCGTCGGGAACCGAGTCGCCTTCGCCGGGCGCCAGGAACAGATTCGATTCGACGCCGTGCTGGCGCGTGTACAGATCCCAATAGCGGCCGCCCAGCGCATACAACGATTCGTGGGTGCCGCGCTCGACGACCCGGCCGTTTTCGACCACTAAAATCTGATCGGCCCGGCGGATGGTCGAAAGACGGTGCGCGATCACGAAGGTGGTGCGCCCTTTCATCAGGTATTTCAGGCCTTCCTGAATCAGCGCTTCCGATTCCGAATCGAGGCTCGAGGTTGCTTCATCGAGAATCAGAATGCGCGGATTGGCCAGAATCGCGCGCGCGATCGAAACCCGTTGACGCTGGCCGCCGGACAATTTAACGCCGCGCTCGCCGACAATCGTATCGTACTTTTTTTCAAAAATCTCCGCGAATTCATCGACGCGCGCGATGCGGCAGGCTTCCAGAATTTCTTCTTTGGTCGCGCTGGGGCGCGCGAAGGCGACGTTTTCCTCGATGGTGCCGTCGAACAAAAACGTGTCTTGCAGCACCACGCCCAACTGCGTGCGATAGCTCTCCAGGCGAACGGTTGAAAGATCCACGCCGTCGACCAGAATGCGCCCCCGATTCGGCGTGTGAAACGCGCTGATCAAACTGATGATGGTCGATTTGCCGGAACCCGACGGCCCCACCAGCGCCGTAACCGTCCCCGGATCGGACTGGAAGCTCACATCAAAGAGAATCTGCTTCGAGGGATCGTAGGAGAAACCGACATCTTCAAAAACCACTTCGCCGCGGATCGGGCCGATCGATTCGGTGCGGCGCGGGTCCTGCGTTTCCTGGCTCTCACTTAACACCTCGCGCGTGCGATCCAGGCCGGCCAGCGCTTCGGTCAACTGCGTTCCGATGCTGACCACCTGAACCACCGGCGCGATCAGGAAGGCGAGAAACATGATGAACGTCATCAAATCGCCCAAGGTAAGCGTTCCCGCAAAAATCTGCCGCGCGCCGATAAACCAGACGATCGCGCCCACAATGCCCATTAAAACCGTCGCCGACAGGCTCATTAAAGAGGTCGCGGTCAGCGATGTCAAAACGTTCTGGAGCAGCCGCTCGGCGCCGCCCGAAAAAACTTCGTGCTCGCTTTCTTCAGCGTGATACCCCTTCACCACGCGCACGCCACCGAGCGACTCAGTGAGCCTACCGGTCACTTCGGCGTTGATTTTTCCGCGTTCCCGGAAGATCGGCCGGATTTTCTGGAACGCCTGCTTCATCACCAGCGAAAAGAAAACGACAAAGCAGAAGGTGATGCCGGTCATCAACGGGCTGATGCGAAGCAGGACGATCAAAGCGATGACAGCGGTCATCAGCCCGCCGACGAAATCGACCAGCCCGGTGCCGATCAGGTTGCGCACTCCTTCGACATCGCTCATGATGCGCGCGACCAGAACGCCGCTCTTGTTGGTGTCGTAATAGGCGACCGGCAAAAAGCCGACGTGTTTTTGCACTTTACGGCGCAGCTCGGCGATCAGGCGCTGGCCGGTTTTCGAGAGAAGCTGGGTGAGCGAAAACGAGGTGATGCCCTGGATCATGGTGGCAAACACGATGCCCAACACCAGCGGCCCAAGCAGGTGCTGGTCGTGCTTACCGATGACTTTATCGACCATGCTTTTGGTCGAGATGGGCAGCACCAGTCCGCTCAGCCGGTTGATGGCCATCAGGAACAAGCTGCCGATCAGCAGACCGCGGCGCGGCAGAATCATCTCGCGCAGGTCCGGCCAGATCGCGCGCAGGCTTTCCGACGCGGATTTCTTCGGCGCACCGCTTTTCTCGGAACCTTCGGCGCGCGTTTTGCGCGGCAGGCCTTCGGCTTTGTTCGAAGCTTTCGGGATCACTTGTTTTCAGTGTACCCTGCACGTATGGCTCGGCTTTATTGCGGAACCTCGGGATTCGCGTACGCAAGCTGGAAACCAGACTTTTATCCGGCGAAGATGGGGCAAAAAGACTTCCTGAAACATTACGCGGCGCGCCTCAATGCCGTCGAAATCAACTACACCTTCCGGCAGTTGCCGTCGGCGTCGACGCTCGAAAAATGGGTGCAAGCGACGCCCGCCGGATTCGTCTTCGCCTGCAAGGCCCACCAGCGCATCACCCACATTTTGCGCTTGAAGGAATCGGAATTTACCGGCGTATTTTTCAAAGCGATCGATCCCCTGCGTTCGGCGCGGCGCCTGGGCCCGGTGCTGTTTCAGCTCGCGCCGAATTTCAAGTGCGACGTCGCGCTCCTGGAGTCGTTTCTGGCGAAACTCCCTCGCGATCTGCGCTACGCCTTCGAGTTTCGCAACACCGGCTGGCTTATCGATGAAGTGTACCGGCTGCTTGAAAAGCATCAGGTTTCGCTGTGCCTGGCCGAATCGGAAAAGCTGGAGATTCCGCACGTGATCACCGCGGGATTCGTGTATTCGCGGCTGCGCAAGGGCGATTACAGCGCGGAAGAACGCGCGGAAATTCACGAGCGGGTGGCGCCATTGCTCGCTGGCGGCCGCGACGTTTACGTTTTTTTCAAGCACGAAGAGACTGCGGCCGGCGCGCTTTACGCCGAAGAGTTGCTGAAAGGAGCGGTCGATGCCGCCGGTTGAGACTCGTCTGCGGGTCCGCTATGCGGAAACCGATCAGATGGGAGTTGTTTATTACGCCAATTACCTGGTGTGGATGGAATTGGGCCGCGTCGAATATTGCCGCGCGGCGGGGATCCGCTATCGCGACATGGAACAGGACGACGGAATTTTGCTGGCGGTGACCGAGGCGAGCTGCCGCTACGCGTCGCCGGCGCGCTACGACGAAGAAGTGATCGTGCGGACGTGGATCGAGCGGGCGCATCCGCGAATGATCCGCTTCGGCTATGAGATGGTGGAAGCGTCCAGCTCCCGCATGCTGGCGACCGGGGAAACCAGGCACGTTTTCAGCGGCCGCGATCTCAAACCGAAGAAGCTGCCGGAAAAATACCGCGCGGCCTTCGGGATGTGAAGGCTCAGCGCCAGAGCTGATACCACTTCTTCGCTTCAGACCGCTGCGGCGGGGCGGTGGGTGTAAACGCCACGCCCTCGATTGCCGCGCGCGGGTTGGTGACGCAGAGCCGCTCGGCAACTTCCTGGCTGTGGCGTTTTTCGATCCATTGAAAGGCCTGGTCCAGCTTCGGCGGACGATGTTCGCAATCGTGCGCATCGCTGGCGATGAAATGCACCAGCCCGCGGTCCAGCAAAATTTCCGAAAATTCGCGCGCGCGGCGTCCGAAATGGCCGAGGAAACTCTGCGCCGTCACCTGCACCCGCGCCCCGTCTTCCACCCATCTGGCGATTTCCTCGACGCGCTGGCGCAGCAGGCCGTTGCGCTCGGGATGGGTCACCACCGGGATCATGCCGGCGTCCTGAAGGCGCGCGAAAATCTCGGACGTATTGCGAAAAATGATGAGATCGGAAAATTCCACCAGCAGGTAACATTTGTGATTAATCGCGTATTTCGCCGGATTCTCGATCGCGTCCTGAATATTTTCGTAGCTCAGATGAAAATCGCAGCCGGAATAAACGCGCACGCCTTCACCGGAAATTTCAGAGAGCCGTTCGCGGATTTTTTCCGGATCGAATTTGTATTCGAGATTGGCGTGCGGCGTGGCCACCAGGTCCGTGGTGCCGCTCGCGGCGGCCATGCGGATCATGGCCAGAGAATCTTCCAGCGTCCCGGCGCCATCGTCCAGTCCGTACAGGACATGGCTGTGAATATCGATCACTGCTGCCTGTGTCCCGGTCCCCAAACAATGCGTCCCGGCTTCGCTCCGGTGACTTGGCCGTCATGCACCACCGCGACCCCGTTCACGAAAACGTCTTTCACGCCCACCGAAAGCTGGTGCGGATTTTCATAGGTCGCGCGGTCGGCGACCGTCGCTGGATCGAACACCACCACGTCGGCATAGAAACCTTCTTTCAACAACCCGCGGTCGGGAATCGACAGGCGATTCGCCGTCGCAGACGTCATCTTGCGCACCGCGTCCTCAAGCGTGAGCACGTGCTCCTCGCGCACGTATTTCCCAAGAATGCGATCGAAATTTCCATAAGAGCGCGGATGCACCAGGCTGCGCGTATTCGTCGGATCAACGCCCGCCGAATCGCTGCCGATCTTGATCCACGGCTGCTCCAGTTGCAGCTTCAGATTTTCCTCGCTGGCGATGAAGAACATGGTTTCGATGCGCGAATGCTCGGCCGAAATCATGTCGATGGCGGTGTACGCCCAGTCTTTATGCACCGCCGCGGCGATCTCGGAAAGACGCTTGCCTTGATACTGGCTATATTCGGGCGACACCAGCCGCAGAATCATCACCCCCGCCGGCGTCGATTCACGGCAGATATTTTCCCAGTCGCGCGGCGCGGCCATCGCTTCGTCGTGAATTTTTTGGCGCGTCGCGGGGTCCTTCAAATTCTCGAAAAGTTTTCCATCCGCGGCCGACCATGGCGGCAAACACGCGGTCAATCCCGTTCCGCCGGCGACGTACGGATACATATCCGCGCTGATGTCCAGCCCGGCGCGCCGCGCGTCGTCGATTTTCGCGATCGCCAGCTTCATCTTCGGCCAGTTCTCTTCGCCCGACGCTTTCAGGTGATAAATTTCCACCGGCACTCCACCATCGCGTCCGATCTCCATCGCTTCATCGATCGCGTCCAGCAAATGATCAGATTCGTTGCGCATGTGCGTCATGTACACGCCGCCGTAGGGCGCCATCACTTTGGCCAATTCCACCAGCTCATGCGTGGTGGTGTATTCGCCCGGCGGATAAATCAGCGCCGAGGCCATGCCGAACGCGCCGTCCTCCATCGCGCGTTTCAAGGCCCCGCGCATTTCGTCGAGCTCGGCCTCGGTTGGCGCGCCCTCGGCCATGCCCTTGCCGTACATGCGCAGCGTGGTCGCGCCGACGAACGACCCGAAATTGAGCGACGATCCGTGCTGCTGCATCGCTTCCAGCCAGTCGCGAAAGCCGTGCGCGCCGGTAAAGCGCGAATCGGTCCGCCGCGCCTGTTCATTCGGCTCCGCCGCCAGCGTTTTATCATTCGCCGGCGCATTGGTCGAGCCTTCGCCCATAATCTCCGTGGTGATGCCCTGCGTGAGGTGGCTGATCAAACGTCCGTCGCCATTGAGCAGCGCGCCGCGCGATTGGCCCTGAATATCGATGAACCCCGGCGAGACGACCATCCCCTGCGCGTCAATTTTTTCCTTCGCTTCCGCATTGGCCAGCATCCCACGCGGCGTGATGCGCGCGATGCGGTCGCCGCGAATCCCCAGGTCGCCGTAGAACCACGCGTCGCCGGTGCCGTCAACGATGCGTCCGCCGGTAATGACCACGTCATAGGTCTGCGCGAAGGCGCACGCGGACAGCAGGAAAAACAAGCTCGCTCGCATATTGGGAGTTTACTACGCCGTCAGCGGCGTAAGCCCGGCTCCTGCCCCACTTTGATGCAAGCTGTTCATGCGCCTTGGTGGGGCAGGCTTCCGGCCTGCCTTTTACGCGTCCGGGACGAAGCGGCGAACCCGCTTAGTCGTGGCCGCGCGGGATTATGCCGGGTCCGCTATTGCCGCTGCCGGGAGCATTGCTCAGCCACGGAGCGAAGGAAATCCCGGTCCCGTTCACCGTGGTACAGGCCGCGTCGGAGGGTCCGTTGGCGCAGCCCCACCAGTTTTCAGTCGCATTGATGGTCCCGGTGCCGAGGTTTTGAACGCCGATGACGCCCGCGCCGCCGCCGAGCGAGTTCAACTGCACGGTAGCCGCCGCAGTCGACGCCACCGCGACGTCGATCGATTCCTGCTCGATCACATTTCCGGAAATCACCGTCCCGGTCACCGGCAGCGGCGTTCCGGCGGGCTCCAGCAGCCCCATAATGGCGATGCCGGTCGGCGCCGTGGTGCTGTCGTCCGGACCGTTGTTGGCGATGTGATTGCCGACAATGATGTTGTCGGCCAGCTTCTGATTCGGCGCGTGGCTGTGCAGCGCGACCCCCGGCAGCCCGTTGCCGATGAGCTCATTGTTGATGACCAGGTTGCCGTAATTCGCGGTCCCCGGACTCGGCGTGAAAATCCCCACGCCCGCGCCCGACTGGTTCACCACACCGTTGTACATCGACGTGTTTCCCGAAACCGTGATGTGATACACGCCCTGCGGCGCGGTGAGCGGCATGGCCTGCGGATGCGACGCCAGCGTAATGCCGCAGTCGTAAGGATTGTCGACCACGGTGTTGCCGATGATCAAATTATCGTGATTCGGCGCCGTTTCGTCGGTGATCAGAATGCCGCCGGCGTTGCTTTGCACCTGATTGCCGGAGACGGTGGAATGGTCGACGCCCATCAGGTGAATGCCCTCGCCGCAATCGTCGCCTTCGCTGGTTTCAAAGGCCGGCTGGCCCGCGCAGGTGGCGGCGGAGACGTTCAGGCCTTTGTCGTTGCCGCTCACGATATTGTTTTTGATCAGCAGCGCGGTGGTGTTGGTGGCCAGGATTCCTTCGAAATTGGCGTTCTCAACGGTGAATCCGGAAATGGTGACGTTGGCGAGCCCGGCGTTGTCCAGGCCGTCAATGTAAATTCCATTGGCGCGGCCGTTGGCGTTGATAATCACGCTGTTCCGGTTGGCCCCGAGCAGCGACAGCGGCTTGGTGATCGTGACCGTTTCCTTATACACGCCCGGCGCGACCTGAATGGTGTCGTTCGGATTCGCCATTAAGACCGCGGCTCCGATCGCGTTGACACATCCCGAAGTCCCTTCCGGGTTGACACATATGGTGGCTCCCGCGGCGCAAAACGACGCGAAAACGGTAACAGCAACGGCACAACAGGGCCGCAGCGGTTGAGTCATTCTCATTCTCCTTATTTGGTTGAAGCCGGAAATTCCGGCCCTGAGGAGTATAGCATTTGCCGGCATTCCGGAGGTTAGGAGGTTAAAGGACGACGGTCGGCGCGAAGCCCGGCGCGTGGCGAGCCTTGGTCGCCTGCTCGAACGCGAACGCGTACTTGATCAATTTCACTTCCGTGCGCGGCGATCCGAAAAACGAAATCCCCACCGGCAGGGCGAAAACGTATCCCGCCGGCACCGTCACGTGCGGATACCCGGCGACCGCCGCGGGCGTCGACGAGCCTCCCGTGAAATGGTCCCCGAGCACGTAATCGGTCGGCCACGCCGGCCCGTCCGTCGGCGCCACCAGCGCATCCAGCGACATTTTGATCATCACCGCGTCCAGGCCTTCCTGCTTGGCCATCCGATTCAGCCGCGTCACCAGGTCGCGATACGCGCGGCTGGTGAGCGGACCCTTTTCCTGCGCCCGCAGCATCTGATCCTGCCCGAACCAGGGCAGCTCGCGATCGCGATTTTTTTCGTTGAAATGGATCACGTCGCTGAGGCTCTTCATCGGCCCGCCGCGCGCTTCCAGATACGCGTTCAGATCCGACTTGAACTCGTACAGCAGCGCTTCATTTTCCGGCTCGCCGAGCTTCGAATAGGTCGGAATGATCGCCGGATCGACGATCTCCGCGCCCAATCGCTTGATCGTGTCGATGGCTGATTCCATCAGTCGATCCACGTGCTCGTTGAAGCCGAAAATCTGCCGCGCGATGCCGATCCGCGCGCCTTTCAATCCATTCGGATCGAGCGCCTGCCCGTACGTCGCCCCGGCCAGCGCGCCCAGCAGCATCGCGGCATCGGCGACCGTCCTTGCCATCGGTCCAGCCGTGTCCTGGCGATGCGAAACGGGCACAATGCCGGCGCCGGGAATCAATCCGACGGTCGGCTTGATGCCGACGATCCCATTGACCGACGATGGCGAAACCACGGAGCCATCGGTTTCGGTGCCGATCCCCGCCGCGCAAAGATTCGCCGCCACGGCCGCGCCCGTTCCCGAACTCGACCCCGACGGATTGCGGTCGAGCGCATAAGGGTTGTGCGTCTGCCCGCCGCGCCCGCTCCATCCGCTGGTCGAATGAGTGGAGCGAAAATTGGCCCATTCGCTCAAATTGGTTTTGCCGAGAACCACCACGCCGGCCGCGCGCAATCGCTCCACCAGCCCCGCATCCTTCGGCGCCGAACTGGCCAGCGCGAGCGATCCGGCCGAGGTCATCATTTTGTCGCCGGTATCGATGTTGTCTTTAATCAGAATCGGAATGCCGTGCAGCGGTCCTCGCGAGCCTTTTTCCGTGCGTTCGCGATCGAGCGCCGCGGCGATGGCTGGCGCGTCCGGATTCATTTCGATGACAGCGTTGAGGCGCGGCCCCGATTTATCTATTTTCTGAATGCGCCCGGCGTAAATTTCGACCAGCCGTTCCGAACTGACTTGACCCGAGGCCAGCGCGCCCTGAAGATCGACCATCGTCGGTTCTTCGACCGTCCCTTGCGCGGAGCCAATTTGTTCGAGCGCGAACACGGCCGCGCCCATCTTCAACAACTCCCGTCGAGACGGCATCAATCAAATACTATCGTAGGCGGTGCCTGAAATCTGCGTTCGCCCGCGATCGCCAAATCGATGAACGCCGATCCCGTTTGACGGACGATCTAAGTTTATCGGGACGAACTGCCGATGGTTAGATCTGAGCAAGCGTAATCAATCTGTAGCCGATTCTCCGCTATCCTGAATTCTGCGCTCCATGCAATCCTTCGACATGATCGTCATCGGTTCCGGACCAGCCGGGCAACGCGCGGCGATTCAGGCGGCTAAATCCGGCAAGCACGTTGCGCTGGTCGAAAAAGGGCAGTGCCTGGGCGGCGTGTGCATCAACACCGGCACCATTCCCAGCAAAACCATGCGCGAGGCCGTGCTGCATCTTTCCGGCTATCTTTACCAGAACATTTATGGCGTCAGCTATCGGGTGAAGGAAAAAATCACCATGGCCGACCTGGCGTTTCGCGTGCAGCACGTCATCAAGACTGAGATCGACGTGACTTTCGCGCAGCTTTCCCGCAATAACATCGAAGTCATGTTCGGCGCCGGCGGCTTCGTCGATTCGCACACCGTTCGCGTCCAGAGCCCGCGCGGCGAAACCGACTATCACGCCGAAAACATCGTGATCGCCACCGGAACCAAGCCCGCCGTTTCCCCCAAAGTGCCGATCAACGGGCGCAACATCATCAATAGCGATCAGGTGCTCGATATGCCGGAGGTGCCGAAGACGCTGATCGTGGTCGGCGGCGGCGTCATCGGCGTCGAATATACCTGCATGTTCGCGACGCTCGGCGTGCGCGTGATTCTGGTGGAAAAACGCCCCCGGCTGCTCGAATTCGCCGACACCGAAATTGTCGAGGCGCTGTCCTACCACCTGCGCGATAATCGCGTCACGCTGCGCCTGAACGAAGAAGTTTCAAGCGTGGAAGAAATCGTCAACGGCGGCGTCGCGGCGAACCTCGAAAGCAAAAAGAAAATTTCCGGCGACGCGCTGCTGTACGCGGTCGGGCGCCAGGGCAACATTGACGAATTGAATCTGGCCGCGGCCGGCATTGAAGCCGACGCGCGCGGGCGAATTCAAGTCGACGCCGAATATCGCACCAAGGCGGCCCACATTTTCGCCGTCGGCGACGTGATCGGTTTCCCCAGTCTCGCCTCCGTTTCGATGGAGCAGGGCCGCATCGCCGCCGCGCACGCCTACAACAAGCCCGTGCACTCGAATCCGGCGACCTATCCGTACGGCATTTACACCATCCCCGAAATTTCCTTCATCGGCAAGACGGAAGAGCAACTCACCGATGAAGACGTGCCGTATGAAGTCGGCGTCGCCTATTACCGCGAGATCGCGCGCGGCCAGATTCGCGGCGACACCACCGGCCGTTTAAAAATTATTTTTCACCGCGAAACCAAGGAGCTGCTGGGGATTCACATCATCGGCGAAGGCGCCAGCGAACTGCTGCACATCGGCCAGGCGGTGATGATCTTCAAGGGCACCGTCGATTATTTCGTCGATACCGTGTTCAATTACCCGACCCTGGCCGAGTGCTACAAGGCCGCGGCGTTTAATGGGCTCAACAAGCTGACGAGGTTTTAAAAGGAGGCTGAAAAAGGGGGCAGACCGCTCTGTCCACGGCCACTCTCGGATCCGGCGCGGCATTTTTGCGGCGGGGACAGAGCCGTCTGTCCTCTTTTTCGGCACACAATCTACTTATGGCTCGATCGATTGGACTCGTAATGAGCGATCACATCGCGCTGGGCTTGGTCGAAGACGCCCGCGTGAGCGACGAGATTCTGCGTTATCCGCCGGAAGGCGACAGCTCCGACCAGATCCACGGAATGCCGGCGGAGGAGCTGGTTCGCGTCCAGGCCGACGAGATCAAGGCGCTGGCCGAAGGCGAGCCGGTCGAAGCCGTCGGCCTGGCGTATCCCGGCATCATCCGCTTCGGCGTAATTGAAGAATCGCCGAACCTGAGTCAGTTGAAAGGCTTCCATATGGAAGCGGCGATGCACGCGGCGCTTGCGGCGCGCGGGATTCACGCCAAGATCGGCATCTCCAACGACGCCGACGTGGTGGCCGCCGGAATCGCCGCGCAGCACGATAAGCTGGATCAACTGGTGCGGGTCTGGACGCTCGGCAACGGCGTCGGCTTCGGCCGTTATCCGGCCGCCCCTGGGGTGTGGGAGGGCGGGCATATGGTGGTTTCGCTCGATCCGAACGAGCGGTTTTGCGGCTGCGGCGGAATCGGACACCTGGAAAGCATCATGGGTCATCGCGCCATGCGCCTGCGTTTTCTCGACATGGAGCCGGAAGAAGTTTTCGCCGCGGCAAAAAAAGGCGAAGATCCGCGCTGCGTCGAATTCGCGATTTTGTGGCACCGCGCCTTGGCTGCCGCGACCGCCTCGAGCATTCACATGGGCGGTCCCGGGAAATTCTACATCTCTGGTCCGAACGCGAGATTTGTCAATCTCAATTTTCTAAATCGCTGCGCGCAGGAAATGGTCAAAATGAGTCCGCTGCAAGGCTACGCCTTCGAGGTTGTGCCCAAAACCGACGCGATCGCGGTGCTCGGCGCGGTGGTGAATGCGCTGCGCGGTTAGAAACGGAGCACGGCGAGGACTAAGGCGTACCTCATGACCCCCTAGGGACGTGCCCTATGTTCGTTTTTTGAAAAGTCAGGTATAATCGGATTGTCCGTAACATTAACCACAACTCTATGCCTATCAGGAGACCCGGGTGAAGCGCGCTGGCTCCGACGATTCTTTACGCTGTTCGTTTTGTGCAAAGAGCCAGGACGTAGTAGGTAAGCTGATCTCCTCCCCCTCCGATTACCCGCGTGCCTATATTTGCGACGAGTGCATCGCCGTATGCAACTCGATTCTCGAAGACGACCGTCATGAACAGCAGTACGGTGCTCCGCACAAGCTGCCTAAGCCGCAGGAATTAAAAGAATACCTCGATCAATACGTGATCGGGCAGGATGCCACAAAAAAGAAGCTGGCCGTCGCCGTTTACAACCACTATAAGCGCATTCAGATGAACAAACAGCGCGCCGGCGAAGTGGAGCTGTCCAAATCGAATATTCTTTTAATCGGCCCGACCGGAACGGGAAAAACGCTGCTGGCGCAGACGCTGGCGCGGATTTTGGACGTTCCTTTCGCCATTGTCGACGCGACCACGTTGACCGAAGCCGGCTACGTCGGCGAAGATGTTGAAAATATTATCCTTCGGCTGCTGCAAAACTCCGACTGGGATGTCCAGCGCTGCCAGCAGGGGATTATCTACATCGACGAAATCGACAAAATCGGGCGCAAGGACGAAAATCCATCCATCACCCGCGATGTTTCGGGCGAGGGCGTGCAGCAGGCGCTGCTGAAGATTCTTGAAGGAACCATCGCCAATGTTCCGCCCCAGGGCGGAAGAAAGCATCCGCACCAGGAATTTACGCCGGTCGACACGACCAACATCCTGTTCATTTGCGGGGGCGCGTTCATTGGCCTCGAAAAGACCATTTCCCGCCGCGTCGGCACCCGGACCATCGGCTTTTCCAATCACGAGGAAGCCGCCCAGCAGACCACGCGCCGCGCCGCCAGTTCCGGCCGCCGCGACGTCAGTATGTTGGAACAGGTGCAACCTGTCGATCTGATAAAAGGCGGATTCATACCCGAATTTATCGGTCGTTTGCCGGTTGTAGCGGTTTTGGAGGATTTGAGCAAAGAAGCGCTGGTTCAGATACTTACTAAGCCCAAGAACGCCATTGTGCGGCAGTACCAGAAGCTCTTTGAGTTTGAAAATGTTAGACTGAAGTTTAGCGACGATGCGCTGGAGGCCATCGCGCAGCTCGCCATGGAGCGCAAGGTTGGGGCGCGCGGCCTGCGAATGATCCTGGAAGATCTGATGCTGGACCTGATGTACTACCTGCCCTCCTACAAAAAGGTCCGCGAGTTCCTCGTCACCAAGGAGATGGTGATGACGCAGAAGATCAATATGGCCTTGTTAGAAAAAGCCGGGTAATGGGAAGCAGGTAGTGGGTAGCCGGCGACGTCGCTGACCCACTGGCCGATTCCCACTCCCCCACTACCCATTCGAAATGCTTACTTCCAAAGAAAAATCCGACACGCGCCGCTTGCCGATGATGCCTATCCGGGAAGTGGTGATCTTCCCGCACGGGATGACGCCGTTTCTGGTCGGGCGCGAGCCGAGCGTGCGCGCCATCGAAGAGGCCCTGGCGGCAGATAAGAAAATTTTCCTGGCGACGCAGCACGATGCCAGCGTGGACGATCCGCGGCCGGATGAGATTTATTCGGTCGGCACGGTTGCCAACATCGTGCAAAGCCTGAAACAGGCCGACGGCAATCTGAAAGTTCTGGTCGAAGGCGTAGAGCGCGGCAAAATTCTTTCGGTCAGCGAGGACGAAGGCTATTTCCGCGCGACCATCAAGACCTTCAGCTTCAAGGTGGAGGCCGGGCCGCAGCTCGATGCCCTGACTTCGCGCGTCACCAGTCTGTTTGAGCAGTATGTAAAGTTGAGCCAGAACGTCAACTACGACACCATGGTCGCGGCCATTCGCGGCGACGATCCCGGCAAGCTGGCCGATACGGTCGGCGCGAATATGCAGCTTGCGACCGAGGAAAAACAGGAGCTGCTCGAAATTTTCGATCCGATTGACCGGCTGACGCGGGTTGCCGAGATGCTCGATATCGAGATCGAGAAGCTGAACGTCGATCGCACCATTCAAGGCCGGGTGAAGCGCCAGATGGAAAAGGCGCAAAAAGAGTATTACCTCAACGAGAAGATCAAGGCCATTCAGAAAGAGCTGGGCCGCGGCGAAAAGAGCGAGTTCGACGAGCTCAAGAAAAAAATCGAAACCGCGGGCATGACCAAGGACGCCTTCGAAAAGGCGACGGCCGAATTGAAGCGCCTGGAAAACATGCCGCCGATGTCGGCCGAATCCACCGTTTCGCGCAATTACCTCGACTGGCTTCTGGCGGTGCCGTGGAAGAAAAAATCGAAGGAAATTCGCGATCTGCCATATGCCCAGACGGTGCTTGAAAGCGACCACTACGGTCTCGAAAAGATCAAGGAGCGCATTCTCGAATTTCTGGCGGTGCGGCGGCTGGTGAAAGATCCCAAGGGATCGATCCTGTGCTTCGTCGGAGCTCCCGGCGTGGGGAAAACTTCCCTCGGCATGTCGATTGCAAAAGCGACCGGACGCAAGTTCGTGCGGCTGTCTCTCGGCGGCGTGCGCGATGAAGCCGAAGTTCGCGGCCACCGCCGCACCTACATTGGCGCGTTGCCGGGCCAGATCCTCCAGATGATGAAGAAAGCCGGCGTGCGAAACCCGGTGTTCATGCTGGATGAAATCGACAAAATGTCGACCGATTTTCGCGGCGACCCATCGGCGGCGCTGCTTGAAGTGCTCGATCCGGAACAGAATTTCATGTTCATGGATCACTACCTGGACGTCGAATACGATCTGAGCCAGGTGTTTTTCATCGCCACCGCCAACGTGCTGCACACCATTCCGCCGGCGCTTCAGGATCGCATGGAAGTGATCCGTCTTTCCGGCTATACCGAGCTTGAAAAAATGGAGATCGCCAAGCGATTCCTGGTTCCCAAGCAGGAAAAAGAGGCCGGCCTGAATCGCAATCAGATCGAGTTCGTCGATGAAGGCATTCAGGAACTGATGCAGCATTACACGCGCGAAGCAGGCGTGCGGAATCTCGAACGCGAGATCGGCAATGTCTGCCGCAAGATCGCGCGCGGCGTGGTGAACGCGCAATCGGCGAAGAAGAAGGATCAGCCGGAAAAGGCGTTCATTACCGCGGCCAAAGTCAACGATCTGCTGGGACCGCAGAAATTCCGCGAGCAGTTGATGGATAAGAAGAACGAAGTCGGCGCGACGGTCGGCCTGGCGTGGACCGAAGTCGGCGGATCGATTCTGACCACCGAAGCCGCGATCATGGAAGGCCGCGGCAAACTCACCACCACCGGAAAATTGGGCGACGTGATGCAGGAATCGGCGCAGGCGGCGATGAGTTATATTCGCAGCCGCAGCCATGTGATGGGTCTGCCGCGCGATTTCTACCGGCATATCGACATTCACCTGCACGTGCCGGAAGGCGCGATTCCGAAGGACGGGCCGTCGGCCGGAATCACCATCGCGACCAGTATTTGCAGCGCGCTGACCAGCATCCCGGTGCGCGCCGATCTCGCCATGACCGGCGAGATCACGGTTCGCGGCCGCGTTCTGCCGATTGGCGGCTTAAAAGAAAAGCTGCTGGCCGCGCATCGTCAGGGCATCCGCGAAGTGGTGCTGCCGGCGGACAACGAAAAGGATCTGCCGGATATTCCGGAAAATATCCGCAAAGAAATGAAGCTGCATTTCGTCAATTCGATGGATGAAGTGCTGAAACTGGCGCTGGAACGGGAAATCGAGATGGCGCCAATCACCTCGATGCTGACCGCCGCGGAGATCGTGGAGCGGTCCAGGGAAGAAAAGGTAACGCATTAAGAAAGGAGTCAGGAGTCAGCAGTCAGGAGTCAGAATGATAACCGCAGCCAACCGATTCTGACTCCTGATTTCTGGCTTCTGACTCCTCATGGCCGCCCGGTTTATAATAAGTGCAGCCAGACCGGAGCAGTTTCCCGCGGAAGGCGATGCTGAAGTCGCCTTTCTGGGGCGCAGCAACGTCGGCAAATCCAGCCTGCTGAATGCGCTGATGAATGCCGGCAAACTGGCGCATACCAGTTCCCGGCCGGGCTGTACGCAGTTGATCAATTTCTACCAGGTTGACGGCGGTTTGCGGTTCGTCGATCTTCCAGGGTATGGATTCGCTAAAGTCCCCCGCCACATATCGACGGAATGGAAGGCGCTCATCGAGAGCTACCTGCTCCAGCGGGACGTGTTGCGGCTGTGCGTCATCATCCTGGACGCGCGGCGCGGTTGGATGGAAAAGGACATCGAGTTGCGAGACTGGCTGGAAGATCGCGGCCGGCCGTATCTGGCGGTCGCGACCAAGAGCGATAAGTTGAAGTCTCAGAAAGAAAGGCAGCAAAGCCTGAGGGCCCTTCGGGAAGGTTTTACCGGGGAAGTCCTCGAATGCTCGGCCGTTACCGGCCGGGGAGTGAGGGAAATTTGGCAAGCGATCTCGAAAATCAAGACCGGGCAACCACTGTTGCCCCCGCCGGCGACAGCGAAACCGTAAAGGCGTCCGCAGAGGCGCCCAAGACGGAAGCGCCGGTCAAATCAGAAGTGCCGGCGCCGCGCTCCCGCGCGCCCAAGCCCGACGGCAAACCGGCCGTCGAAGCGAAACCGGCCGTCGAAGCGAAACCGGCCGCCGAGGCGAAACCGCCCGCTGAGGCGAAGCCGCCCGCGGAACAAAAATCGGAGCAAAAGACGGAACCAAAAACCGAGCCGAAAACGGAAGCCGCCGACGACAAGCCGGTGGAGAATAAACCGGCCGACGCCGTCGACGCCGCCGCGCCGCCCGCGCAGGCGGCACAGATCACCGGACGTATGTTCGACGCCAAGCGCCGCGCGCAGGGAAATCAGGGCCGCAACGGCGGCAGCGCGCTCGACCTGGTGGAGCTCAAGGACATGAGCATCCAGAAGCTCAACCAGATCGCCAAGGATCTTGGGGTGCAGGGCTTCGCCGGACTGCGCAAGCAGGAACTCATCTTCAAAATCCTTCAGGTGCAGGCCGAAAAAAGCGGCCTGATTTTCTCCGAAGGCGTTTTGGAATGCCTGCCCGACGGCTTCGGCTTCCTGCGCGCGCCGGAGTACAACTATCTGCCCGGACCCGACGACGTTTACGTCTCGCCGTCGCAAATTCGCCGCTTCGATCTGCGCACCGGCGACACCGTCAGCGGCCAGATTCGTCCGCCCAAGGAAGGCGAGCGCTACTTCGCCCTGATTAAAGTCGACGCGATCAACTTCGAGCCGCCGGAAGAAGCGCGCAACAAGATTTTCTTCGATAATCTGACGCCGCTCTATCCGCAGTCGCGGCTGAAGATGGAAACGCTGAAGGACAATTTTTCCGGCCGCGTGATGGATCTGCTCACGCCCATCGGCAAGGGCCAGCGCGGATTGATTGTCGCCGCGCCGCGCACCGGAAAAACGATGCTGCTGCAATCGATCGCCAATTCGATCACCGCCAATCATCCGGAAGTGACGCTGATCGTGCTGTTAATCGATGAGCGCCCGGAAGAAGTGACGGACATGCAGCGGTCGGTGAAGGGCGAAGTGATTTCGTCGACCTTCGATGAGCCGGCCTCGCGCCACGTTCAAGTGGCCGAGATGGTGATCGAAAAGGCCAAGCGATTAGTCGAGCACAAAAAGGACGTGGTGATTCTGCTCGATTCCATCACCCGCCTGGCGCGCGCGTATAACACCGTCGTTCCGCCGTCCGGAAAAGTTCTTTCCGGCGGCGTCGATTCGAACGCGCTGCAACGGCCCAAGCGGTTCTTCGGCGCGGCGCGCAACATCGAAGAAGGCGGATCGCTGACCATTGTCGCCTCGGCGCTGGTCGATACCGGCAGCCGCATGGACGACGTGATTTTCGAGGAGTTCAAAGGCACCGGCAACATGGAAATTCATCTGGACCGGAAGCTGATGGACAAACGCGTATTCCCGGCCATCGATATTTCGAAATCGGGCACGCGAAAAGAAGAGCTGCTGCTGCCGCGCGAGGAGCTGAATCGCGTGTGGGTGCTGCGCAAAGTGCTGAACCCGCTGTCGCCGGTCGAGAGCATGGAGCTGTTGATCGACAAGCTGTCCAAGACGCGGTCGAACGCCGAATTTTTAGCGGCCATGAGCGGTTAGCCTGGCGTTTTCCGTGGCGCGGGCTTCCCGTCTGCCCACCGGAGCCGGCCATTTTCCGAAGACAGAGGCGTGGTATATTCTGTCCCAAGGAGAGAAGCCCATGGAACCCATCCGGCCGAAAATTCCGAGCGAAGCGGTCGAGCTGTACAATCTTTTCATTCACGGCGTGATCAGCCGGCGAACGTTTATCGATGGACTGCAAAAGTTCGCGGTCGGCGGACTCTCGGCCGCCGCGCTGATGCAGGCGCTGCTGCCGAACTACGCGGCGGGCCAGCAGGTGGCGCGCAACGACGATCGCATCAAAGCGACCTATGAGACGGTCGAGTCGCCGAACGGCAACGGGAGCATCAAAGGTTACCTGGTGCGCCCGGTGAGCGCCGATACCCGCTCGGCCACGCCCGCGAAATTGGCGGGGATTCTTGTGGTGCACGAAAATCGCGGGCTGAATCCGCATATCGAAGATATCGCGCGGCGGCTGGCGCTCGAAAATTTCATGGCGTTCGCGCCCGATGGGCTGACCTCGGTCGGGGGATTTCCCGGCGACGATTATCATGGCGGCGAATTATTCCGGAAAGTCGATTCGAAAAAAATGGCCGAGGATTTCGTGGCGGCCGCGCAATGGCTGAGAGCGCGCC